>JAAUXU010142366.1_pt1 | contig 86386 bp, 85 predicted proteins | sample 7278151 | NCBI WGS metagenome assembly JAAUXU01 (sample SAMN14350113, study PRJNA611818) | marine sediment metagenome | isolation source: surface marine sediment (1.8m) | place: French Polynesia: Moorea | collected 2018-08 | reverse complement strand
TAGGGCTTAGTGGCAGCTGATTCAGCTGTGGACTTTGCGTCCTACGTTCGATCGGCGTAAGCGCGTTCTTCTCTCTTTTCTCTGGTGGGTGCACGGCACTTTGCTGTACTATGTAGCTGTGGGAAGGAGGACAGGACGCTGTACTGAAGCACGCACTGCTCGTATTGTTCGCATCTTAGAGTAGTGACTAAGTAATGCTGCTCTATACACTAACACTAGAGTAACAAGAATCAGCCGCGAACATGACGAATATCAACCGCCAAGGTCAGCCGCAGACAGCCAGACATACGCACATATCAGCGGCCGCGGACAGACAGACAGATACACGTAGATAGCAGTACAGTAAAGAAGCACATTTGCAAAGCTGCATGGAACTTTGTGCCATGTGTGAGCACATTGCCTCAAACATATTATTGTTGCATTTGCCAAAATTAGAGTCCAATGTATGAATTACAAATAAAACGTAGAGGATTCCCATACCAATTACACACAACTGAAGAAGACTTTGGGGAAAATTTACTAAATGAAGCATCAACCTTCACTAGAGCAATAAAGGTGTGGCGGAAGCACTCACCTATAAGTTCCTTGCTATATTCGCGGTTTCAATTGTGTGGTGCAATTCGAATTTCCCGCCATTTCTGCCTCAACGGTGACGTCACGACTTTTCGCATTCAGCTGATCTGCTTCAGAGGAAGAATTCGTTTGTGATCCCACCTTGCACCAGCCTCCTCAGTGCTACTGGCCTGCCAGTTCGGCCCTTCCTTTGACGGGGCCGGTCTGGTTCCGCAGTAGATATCCGTGAGTAGAGCCCGGGTAGAGCCGTAGGCTGCTGCTAACCGACTTCTCCTCCCAGGGAAAGGAGGCAAAAATCTGCACTTTCACTCCCGTCCCTTCTTTCTCAAGCCTCTCCTGCGTGACTTTGAAGTCCTCGACCGCTTCCGTCCCGTTAGGACCTCTACCCACTACGGCCCCAAAGGAGATCTTGCAACGTTCACCACGTCCGCCAAGATGGTGAGTGACAACACTGGACTTTGGAAATCATTAGCCGTGGCAACAAGTCTTGACCTTTTCTTTCGTAGCCTCCTGCGGCGCTCAACTCCGCGTCTAGCACGTCGTCCGGCTCTGCCTCGGCGGCGGCGGCCGCTGCCAACGGCGTGAGACCCCTCGAGTTAGGTGGGCATGTGGGGTTTGACTCGCTGCCCGACCAGGTACGTAGCTGTCAAATCTCAGTGCGAGTTCAAAATCACGTCCGACTCCTTTCTAGCTGGTTAACAAAGCCGTCCAGAACGGATTCACGTTCAACATCATGTGCATCGGTGAGACCGGGCTGGGCAAGTCTACCTTGGTGGACAGCTTGTTCAACACCGCCTTCGAGGCGGCGCCGGTCTCTCACAAAGAGGCTAGCGTCCGTCTGAAGGCCCATACCTATGAGCTCGAGGAGAGCAGTGTAAAGCTCAAGCTCACTATTTGCGACACGGTGGGTTATGGAGATCAGATCAACAAGGAAGACAGTTTCAAGTCCATCGTCGACTACATCGACTCTCAGTTCGAGAGCTATCTTCAGGAAGAGCTCAAGATCAAGCGGAACTTGGTACGTGCTGCTCTTTAATACAATAGTGGGCTACACAACTGAACATTCCGGATCGTCGTAGTACAGTGTAGAGAGCTTTCTGTCTCACCCCAGGCAACCTATCACGATTCTCGCATCCACGTGTGCCTCTACTTCATCACTCCAAACGGTCATGGCCTTAAGAGCATCGACCTCGTCTGCATGAAGAAGCTTGATTCCAAGGTCAATATCATACCCATCATCGCCAAGGCGGACACTGTAAATAAGCAGGAGCTCGCGAAATTCAAGGTAAAGGTGGATTGTGCTGAATGACGCTCGAGGAAGTGACCTTGCTGAAAAAAAGAAAAACCTTTTCAGAGCAAGATTATGTCCGAGTTAGTCAACAATGGCGTGCACATCTACCAGTTCCCCACCAACGACGAGACGATCGCTGAGACCAACAAAGCCATGAATGCGCTCCTACCATTCGCAGTCGTCGGCTCCAACGACTTCGTCAAAGTCGGTAACAAAATGGTCAGGGCCAGGCAATATCCGTGGGGTATCGTCCAAGGTATGAGTTTGTGGGAGCCCTTTTTAGATAGAGACCCGCTTTATAACACTTGAGTGACATTTAAAGTGGAAAACGAAAACCACTGCGACTTCACGAAGTTGCGGGAGATGCTGATCCGCACCAATATGGAGGACCTACGTGACACCACACATAACAAGCATTACGAGGTCTACAGGAAGCACAGGCTTCAGGAGGTGTGTTGTACTGCGCACCACCATTGTACGTACCCTAGTAGGAATTCTCTCTGCTTCCAGATGGGCTTCGCTGACAGCGACAAGCCCAGTAGCTTTGCGGAGCAGTACTCTCAACGCCGCGAGAGCCACTTGTCCTCGCTTCAGCAGAAGGAGGAGGAGATGAAGCAAAAGTTCGTCATCCGAGTCAAGGAGAAGGAAAGCGAGTTGAAAGAGGCGGAGAAAGAGGTGAGTGGGTGCAATCCTGGTTGATATGTTTAACGTGACTCCTTTATACCCCTTTAGTTGCACGCCAAGTTCGACGACATGAAGACGAGCATGGCTGAGGAGAAGAAGCGAGTGGAAGAGCAGCGGAGGGTGCTGGAAGAAAACGTGGCCGACTTCCAGCGGAGGAAGGCGCAGTACGAGGCCGACAAGATGAACAGCGGGCACCATACACTCACTCTGGGCAAGTTAGGGAAGAAGAAGTGACGAGAGATGTTCGCTGGCGCAGAGAAAACCGGCGAACATCAAGGAGAGCAAGAATGAAAATGAGCCTTGGTTTTTCTCATCTTTTGTCGTTTTGTGTTCATCGTTTGTACTCACTGGTAGAGTCAAGTCCCAGCTTTTAGCAGTAGAAGCATTCGCTGAGTGGAGATGTAAGTATAAATCCCTACTACGATGCATTTTACTTGGAGTGTGGCTGAGAGCATGGCCCAAACAATCCTGACTCCGAACTTGCTGCCAAATTAGTACAGTAAAGAATCATGACTACATTTATACTGCTAACTTGTGTTTATGTGTAATATGTACTGCGTGCGTGGCGGCGGATCTTTCGGCCCAAATGCGCTTTTGACCAAGTGTACACTCATATTCTTGTACTCGTATTGCGATGCATGAAGACATTTGTGCCCTTATAAATACACAACCGATTCTGGAATTAGTGGTGTCTAAGGTTAGCCGCTTAAATATCAACCTAACCTTTCAGTAATATTATCTATCGAAGTAAGCGCTTTTCAGCTTGAAAACAACCAAGAACACATGGACATGCAGTAGAATTTGCTTTCTTTCCAAGACCGTAGTTGCCCAAATTGGCTTTAAATATTATAATTATCCAGATACTTCTGGTCATTTTCCCAGAGACGTCATTAATTGGAAAAAAATTACATTGTTAATATAAACGTCATGACAGTAACAGGAATAGCTACCAATTAAATATCGTTCATTTAAATAACAGTAACGTAGTTTCAGATTTTTAATTTTGAGAATCAACTGTATCGTCGATACCTTAAGGAACGTGCAATATCGCAGACTATGGTGGTGACGTGCTCAGGAAGTCGTTCTCGAGCTATCACAAACTTTAAGACGTCAGAGGAATGGGATTCATTCCTTAAAAAATATGTCCGAGTGAGACGTACAAGCTCGCCAATATGACCTCGCCGGCCATCATGAGTGACATCTTCTCGTTCTTCCCCACCGGCAGCATGAAGGTGAGAGGCACCGGGGAATTGACCTCCCTTAGGAACGACTTGAACCTAGAGAGGCGAAACGCCAGGCGACTGAAAAAGCAGCGGAAGCTGTTACTGATCTTGGCGGGGTTCCTATCAGTGAACGTCTTAGCTCTGGTGACTTTTCTCATAACGAGTCAGCGCCGATGCATGTCGTAAGTGGCCGTTTCATATGAATTGGGTCGTGTTCCTTTAGCGGTACCCCAAAACAGTATTTTGTAGTGATCCAGTGCCAGAAAATGGCACCATGAGGATGACTGGTTGGTTTCCAACAGCTGGCAGGAAGCTCTCAATGGAGTACAAACAAGTCAAGCGAAAAGGTGAGTCGTTGAGCATTACTATTTCTTAGGTGCATCGTCAACCCACTCTATGCTTCAGGCAAACCCAAAATTCTTTTGGCTGGTGGTTCCAGCGACTACGCCACCGTGTCGTATGTGGATCCTTCCAAGGGTCAGGGTGACACGTACTGCTTCCACCCGGCAAAACTTCCATTTCCAGGTGTGGTGGACGGCGCTGTTGGAGACTTCGTCTCAGGACAATCTTGGCTTTGCGGAGGCTTTGACGCCCGAGGAGAACTGTCAAAAGTGGTACATACCCGTTGATGTATACGTACCTTGAACGTGGGTGAGGGTGGACTTCGAATATGTAATGTACACAGCCATCATTGTGGGACAGATGATCTTGATGTTCATGCAGTGAACTAAAATCACCGTCTATGTAAACTGCATATCTGAACCCTTCTAATATGTTCTAGGAGTTGTCTTTCATTGAGTTTTGATGCTTACCTTCGTTTGACGACCAGCTCAGTTATGCTCATCTCATTTTCAACTAAACGCCCCATTTGCTTCAGAACAGGGGATTTTTATGTTTATAGCCAGAAATGCTTATTTCCCTAGTGCACCATGCAACTTTTCTCTGCATCCAGACACAATCGTTTTCAGTGCTATTCCTTCAACGTAACTTCCAACACCTGGTCAATATCCTCCTTGATGCTCACAGCCCGCCAGTCGCCTACTGCCGTCGTCGTGGCCGTGAAGGAGAACAGCAGAGAAGCTGAGGAGCTCTGGCTATTTGGAGGGAAAGATGTCCAGGGGAACGTCCTCACGACGACTGAGAGGATCGTTGTCAGTACCAACTACGGAGGAGCAACGTCACTAGAAGGCCCTGACATGCCGATGCCCATCTCAGGTCACTGTGCTGTCCACATTGACGATGACCAAGTGTTGCTGGCCGGAGGCGTGGACAGCAGAGGCAGGCTGATGAAGGACATTCACATCTTGAATCTCCGCGAGCGACACTACTACAAACCAAGTGGCCAGATGCCCATCGCCATGACTGGCCACTTCTGCGGACTCACTGAAGGTCACGTGGTCGTGGGCGGAGGTGAGGACAGACGCATCGTGCAAATCTTGTCCGTGAAGGACTGGTCGTGGCGTCGAGTCTCCGACCTGGCGGTCGCAGGTTTGTATCCCATATCTCTGCGTCATGGCGTCAGTTCTTTCCTGGTCATGGCATTTGATGGAGAGATATTTGCCTATGATGAGGCCACCTTAAAATTTGAGAAGCTGAGGGCGCTTCACACGCAGACGAGACGCGCGGTAGCAATTCCTCTGTACACCAGTTTTACTCCTGTATGTTCTTAACTGTGACGATTACGTATACAAAGTGATAGCAACAAATATGAATAACAAATGAAAAAAATATGTTGGATCGAAGCTGGCACTACATGTTTTCCAGCTCTTCCATAATCTGGTCCTCTATATCCACAGGGTTCTTCTTGTATTCCACAGCCTTTTCTATGGCTTCTTGAAACATCTACAAAATTCACATTTAACAAGAGGCTTCTAATCAGTCATTCCATGTACACGTATGCTTAGAGGTGGAACGAGCTTCTGCCTATATCGATTTTGACGGCTCGAGGCTGCTCGTGGCTGCTCGTGGATCGAGGATGGAGGAAAAAAAAAAGCCTGAAGAAAATGGCTCGGATCGGTTTGGCTTGGCTTGACCGAGTCCAATCGGACTGGCCAGCCCAGTGGTCACTGCTAGAGTAGCTAATGAGAGATTGACATGGCTCAGGTATTCCAGTGGTTTTGTCGCAGACCGCTCATATCAATGCACTGAGTGCACTGAATAAAATCCATTAAACTAGACTGTGATGTCATAAGCAGTCTGCGACAAAATCATTTTAGGTATAGCCCCACGGATCGGTTATGCATTGTGCATTTCATTAACTTCTGCTTTTTTAGGAGCACCATTTTTTTAGGATTCTTTGAAATTTTGCCCGCCTGCCCAAAACAAATTGCCAAAAGCTCAACCCAACTCGAGGCTGGAAAAGTCAAAGCTGATCCTAGCTCGGTTTTAGCTGCTTGATCCACCTCTACTTGTACTTACGTCTGTTTTATTACACTTATTTACCTTGACCACGTTTGTTCCGTCTGAGGCTGACACGTAGTGCAGGGGCAGGTCGTGTTTGGCGAAGAAGGCGAAGCTCTTCTTCGTGACGTCGAAATTTTCTGAGGAAGAAGCAGAAATTGACGTCGGAGATCTGGGTCCGACAAGCAATGACTCGCGCACCGTCTATCTTGTTGACCCCGCACACGCACGGGATGTTCGGTCGATACTGCCTCATCTCCTTGTACCACTTGGGAAGACTCTTGTACGTATTCTTCCTTGTGGCGTCAAAGACCAGAATGCATGCGTGAGCTTGGTGGTAGTAGGAAGGGTGCATCGACTGGAAGCACTCCTGCCCAGCCGTGTCCCAGAAGTCTGATGTGAGGAAGTAGTTGTCTGACAAGCTTACCGAACGTTCTCGTGTGTACTCACCGATGAGGATTTTTTCCCTTCCCACCGAGGTCCTGTGTCTGAAGAGTGAAAGCGCGTACGTCGACAACCTCTGCGGCTTGTACCCATCGATCAGGAAGCGATCCATCAGCCTGGTGAAGTACGAGGTGTCAGAACGGAATGTTTGAGCAGGTTTATATTGATTTTATCATGTCTCACTTTGATTTCCCCACTGCGCTGTCTCCCAGGCAGATGATCTTCACGCAGATTTCACCCTTGGTGGTCTCCTTGTCGTAGTCCAGCTCCACGGCCTCTCCTTGGTCATCAGAGGCCATGGCTTGGGGTCGAGCCCCCTTGGAGTTCTCACCCACCTGCACAGACATTATTTTCTTGACAATCTTGCCTGCTGCTTCTGGCAGAATTGACGATGAGGCATTTTTTTGGTTGGCTTATTGATCTGTCGCAGACAAGCGCCAGGTATGACAGTCAGGGAGGGAGAAAGCCATAGCTATGAATAGCGTGAAGGAGGCTCCATCGTTGCACACAGGGTGATCCATGAGAAGCGGGTCTTTTGCTTACATCTGGCAGGTCAAAGGTTGACTTCGGATGGAGTGTTTTACAAGGGTCGCGACCAACAAGGTGGAATTTCCATGTTCTGGAACACGTATCGTAGTTCATGTGATCGCATTCAACCAGAAATGCAATTTTTTGGTCACTGTCATTTTTTGACAAAAGGGACAAAGAACGTGCACCGTTTTCTTTTGGGTCACGCATGTTCCGATTCTGTATGCACATACACGTATACCTGTACTATTACATTGTTGTAGTAGGTGCGATAAAACATACCAATGTTGAAGGGGTTCGCGCAGAACTTGGATATGCATGACCGTGAGACGGTCCTAAAGTAATCCTTTATAGCACTGTCGTCTTAGCTGTTAGATTTTCCCCGACAAAGAGCACACTCAACTCTTTTCATGATTATACAAAAAATCAATATTGATGCTACTTTAAACATGTGCATGACACGTGCTAAACAAAACGGGCGTGGTGTCCTCCCGTGGTGAAGTTGGCCTCAGAAATAGTGCGGGATCCCAGTAAGATCTTTGTCATCAATATTTGGCCACTTCAGACGAATTTTTGAAATGTTTGCGGAATGTGTCACACCAGTATCAAATATGCATGTTGTTAAAAGTCTGTCACAAGTACACTGAAGAAGTTGTGTGCAGTCGGGAGAAAAAATAAAGTCGAGCAGCGATTGCTCCTGTTCAGTCCCAGTACCTGAAGAGCCAATATAAAGACACGAGATGTCCTGGCTGACTGCTAGCGGATAAAGTGTACGTACACGGACATGTCACCTAGTAGGAAGTAGCACGTGTTCATGCAAAGATGAGGGGGCCAAAGTCCGCAGGAGCTCCCTGGCTCATCCGCTTGAGCAGTGCAGTGGCTACACTGTCAGCTCTTGACTGTGCATTGGGCTAAACAGACAGTTATGAAAAGACTACGTACGTCGATTCCTCTCAAGCCACTCACTTATGCTGTCGCTACAGTCTCTGCTTCACAGGCGCAAGCAAACTCTGAACTCCAAGTCCAAGTGAAGGAATATGAAAAATGACCGTTTTTTCTTGCACTCATGTCAATCGTGATATGATGTCTACTATACAACCGCATGTGAGTTAGGTTACAACTCACACTTAACTTGTATATGAAAAATGATCGATTCTTTTTCATAAACTCATGTCAATTATAGCATGCGAGACTCCAATGGGGTTCAAACATGCAGCAGACCTGCTTGGCCACCCTGTATGTACATACATTGAGCCTTTTTTGCCTGCGTGGTTGGATAAAAAGCTTGCATAAGGTATCACATTGCCCGCAACCATTTTGTTAATCTCATTTGCTTACGTGCCGAAGAGTGCAGGGTTTGCATAAGTGAGGGGAAAGACCGAGAGAAATTCTTCGTATGAATAAGAACCAGGTACATTTTCATGCAAAGGCCAGGGAGACCCTGATTTATGGCACGGTGGAAATGCTTTCAGATAGATCAAAGAGCGTCAGAAAACAAGCACATGACAAGGTTTTTTTTGTCTTTTCCCTGGCATCGGGCGACAAACACCAACGCAAACAGAGGGAGAAAAGGAGAGATGGTTTAGTGTGCAAATCCTCAATGCGTGAGTTGCATTCCCGAATTCTCCAAAGTTCAATTAAGGCAGAGAGCAAAAACTCCTCTCTTTTTTTCGGCTTCCTCGACAGGATTAGCAGAGACGTCGGTTTGCATTCAGATTAGGGGTGGATGCGTCAGATTGAGATGTTATTAATGATAAGTTAAAACCGTTCTCGACACACTTTTTCTTACTTTCTGATCGCCTTATTTATGTGCGTCAAAAAAGGTGAAAAAATACCAGCGGAATTCAAGCTCTTCAATCGACCGTTTACATAGATTAAAAAGCGTTCATACACTAGTGCTGAGGCCAGCTCCAGATGGCGTCTGAAAGTGCCGCTTCAGCGTGGAAAAAGAGATGCCACTTGTGTGCTACTTCTTCAGACTGGAGCCAGGTTCTTCCGCAAAAAGCACCCCGGGTACTTTGCCTATGGACTTGACGCTCGTATAGAGCTGAAGCCCGTTTCCAGGAAGAGCTGTCGAGCTTCCACCGGGGCTCGCATCATCACCATGGTGCGCCGCCGCACGTACGGGATGGGACAGGGTGCCTGTGAAACGATGACAGCGACGCCAAAGTCGCCGACTGCTTCCTACGTGAGAGGCTCCTTTGACACACGCACGCCACTTTCTCGTCGGCGGGACGTTTCTGCTGCACCCTGTACGTCCCGCACTGCATACGTCAAGCAAGCCTCTCTCATCAGGACCACTCGCAGGGATCAAAGTCGAGTAAAATCAACAGGCAGCCCGACTCTGCTCTGCTGGAGCTCGCAGCTATCGATTCTAGCTTTATTTTTGTTCATCTGTCCTCCGTTTTATGTAGGTGGATTTATCTGATGAAGTCACACAAAGAGCACTTTTACTAGCCTGAGACTCCATCATCGTCGTCCTGTTGCTCGAGCTAAAAGAAAAAGCTTTTTCTTTTTCAAATGGGCAGAAAACGAGCACTCAAATGAGTGGCAGTTTTAAAGCTATTTATTTTTTGACTGACCTTCGTATTTACACGGTGGATTTCTCGGTCTCGCCCAAAGCACGATTTCCACACTGAAATTGTCGATCCATTGGGTGCTCAAAACCATGCCTGATTTCGTCACAAAGCGCAGGAGAGCGAGCCAGAGAAGCCCCAAGAGCCATATTTTTCATGGGCTTGACTCGTTTTTCGCCACCATGATGCATTTATTTGACAGAAAAGAGCCGGGATTATCAGGAGGCGTTGGAGCTGCTCAATGGGAGCAGCAGCAGCACTAAGTGCCCAAAATAAGATTACTCTTTGCAAAATATCGAAGCAGCAGCGACTGCAAATCAAAGGGATGACAAAGCCGGGGCTTTGACATTCGCCACCGTCGGAGCGGAAACAGTCGCGAATTTTTTTTTTTTTGCTGACTCTCAAGTTACGACTCCTTTTTTGCACAGAGCAGCGCGATCTTTCTCTCTCCTCCTTCCATTCTGGATTGATCGCTTCATCGCTTCTGTGTGAAAACACCGACTTTTTGCCACGATTTTTTACCCCAAACAGGCAGGCGGCATCGGGAGCAAGTGGTAATAAATTAGGTATGCAAAAAGAGGCGTCCTTCGCGTGCAATTATCCATTGGCGTGGGCGAAAAATGGACACGCAAAATGGGGCAAAAATGAGCGCTTCCTTGCCAATATTTGGAATTTGCCGTTGAAGAGTGTTTAGACCAGCGGGCCGACCCGGTTTGCATATGCATGATCGCAGCTGTCAATTGTGCGATTCCGACAAGGACAAATTAAATATTTCCGTTGGAACCTCTTAAAAACTTTACAACTTGTTTTTTTTTTTCATTCTTTTTTTCGGACGCTCGCATATTTGCGAATCAACAGCCGGCTGCCCTCAGCTAATTTTCCCTCACATTCAGCGATTAACTTTTATCGTGGCGACTGCGGCAGCGACGACGACGGCTGCAGCAGCAGCAGCGACGACGGCAGCGACAGCGACGGCGGCGGCCACGGCGGCAGCCACGGCTGCGTTCCTCCCCGCTCACCCGTTCGACGTCCCGTTGACGACTGACAAGAAACTTTTACGACTGCAGTATTTCTCTCACCATTGATATTGACAGACGAGGGGGGGGGGACAAGAGCAGAGCTTGCGCTTTAATGAATGTGACTGGCAGCATTGGTCTGTGTAACAACTCCTCATGCCCTTTCAAAGCCTTAACCAACAATTATGATATACGGGGTGGACCAAAAGCAGTATTTATTGCTCAGCCTGTGCGTGCAGACGCGGCAAATGCGTGATCTGACTCGTGTGAAGGTGGAGAATCCAAGTTTTCATTTGCATATAGTTACTAGATGGATATCAATAAAGTCTGATTGCCCAACTTGTGTCGGAGGTGCAACTGGGCTCGGGTGAGAGAGGAGAGCCCGAATTTTTCTTCGCACAAAGAATGTTGTCGATCGATCCCAAAATGACGAAGTTATACCTACATCAGCTGCCCTCATTTGAACTATTTTGTGCTGAAATGTTGAAGCACTAGCGTCGTCATTTCTGGCCGGACTCTCAAAATTCTTCTGATAAATGAGAATTTTGAGTCTCATTGAGGTGAGTCAGGTCACATTTGTCTCTCTCACAACAGCTGAGCAATTAGGTGGTCTCTTGTATGGACATGGCATATTTGCAAATTACCCAATATCACAATGTCTAGAAGTCCTTGGCGATATCACTCAGAAGCTTCCTACATTCATGAGCCAGCCCATGGGTTAGTCCGGCCCTTCTTGACCTGGGGCCGCCGGCCTGCCAAGAAGCCAATGAGAATCGTCCAGGAAATATGAGCAAAAGTATCGTCTTGATCGAAGGTCTGTTGAAAGGATGCTGAATGCCCAAAGAGTCCCGACATTGGCCAATGGCTGCTTCGCTCCACGCTGTATGTGCATCCTCCACATGTTTGGGTTTTCTGCACTGCACTCATGCATCCTTGGTGAGTCGATGTTGTCATTGGTCATGTCCGCAGCACAGCACACATACAGTAAGCACGACAGCCCCAAAGCCCATAAGAGTTAACGACACGAAGCAAACAGGCGCAAAAACTGCCAGATCCATTTTTTCCGTTTTATTATTGTTCGTCCCGAGCTTGAAGCAGCCCGCATTATTGACCCCAGGCCTTTTTTTGCCCTCGGACGTCCCCTTCCCTCCTCCCAAAAAAGAGTCATCCAAACAATAAAGCAGTCTATGAAAGGAAATTCAGCGACGAAAGGGGGAAAAAAGTCATGAGCAGTTTTTACCCCCACCGAGGTCATTGCACGCGGACTGAGCGAGGCCGAGCGGGGCGAGGCTGAGCGAGGCCGAGCGGGCGTGGCTGGGCGTGGCTGGGCGTGGCTGGGCGAGCCAGGCTTGAGTTCTGTTTACGCATTCTTCGGTTTTCCGCAAAACACACAAAACCTTCTTCTCACGGGGATTTTTTTGTCCCCCCAAAGCTCGACTAGACAGCAGACATGCAAAACATGTCGGTTCTTCATGGTAGAAAGAATAACAACGTAGGGAGCACGCAGGCAGTCCAGAAAAAAGGGGAAGTTCATTCATCTTGCTTGTTCGTCGGTTGCCTGCGAAATAACGAGCAAAACATGCAGAAGAAAGCCCAAAGGTGTTCAGGAGTATGTAAATAAGAGAAGGTCCTGTAAAAAAGCCAAGCCGGTGCAGTGGAACCCCTGTAAGGACGTGCAGCAAGCAGGGATGTTCTCATTTCTTCTCCTGTGTGCAATATGGATAAACGCGCGTAAGGTGAACGACCTGCGTGATACGGATAACCTGTATGATATGAATGACCTGTGTAAGTTGAGCAACGCGCTCCAGAAGAAGCTCCCTGTCAGACTCAACTTGTCATAGGGAGGTTCCACTGTACATTCACACTGGCAACAGGGTGACTCATTTGTTATCCTCTGCCTTTGAAAAGGACAGACAGAGAGGATTTTGCATGCATGCGTGAGTTTTAGTGTGTCACGGCCGGTCTTGGTCTTAGTGCGATAAAAATTATGCGCGTCGCCTTTTATCGCAAACCTCGAGCGCCGAATGTTGTGTCCACTCCTGGGTGAGTCAAGGGCTGCCAGGATATTCATGAGGAGTACGTGAAAGCAATTATTGCTGATATTGAAGGCTTTACGACGCAATCGAACGAATTTATTACGGGAGGAGGATTTGCCTGGGTAGGGATCGATGTCTCTATTCAAAATTCGCCGTTGCTTTCGCTGGGATTACGTGATGAAGATTAAGTTCTGCGTGCCCGCGCAGGAGTGACTTCAACGCAACACCCTGTATAAACTTGAGGATGGACACCAAAGTCTGGCGTGGACGGCGTCAAGCATGCTCTTCTCATCAAGTAATGTGAGCTGTGAGATCATATAGGGGAGAGTCGTCTCTTACAGCTTTAGTCGCAAATCACCACACTACACAGTAAGGTTGCGAATGATACATGATCAATTTTTCGTCAAGTGATATATATCAGCTGTGATATCATGTATGCGGGACAGGCATAACATGTACTGCACTAAAGCATGAAACGTTTGAATCTCATTTTCCATACGATACATCGTCTATTTTTCATCGAGCCATGTCAATTGTGATGTCACACACGAGGGCTTCTTCTGTACTTCGCTGTCACAATGACTTCTGCCGAAGTCACTGACTGCTACTACACATATGATAGTGGAAGTGGCATTACTCCAGGAACGAATTATCATTTGCACCGCGTTCAAAGGAAGAAATGTCAAAGGGGTAGAAGCCCCTAAGAGCCAAAGTGGAGGAAATCACGTCACGGCCTCGAGCGAGGTTGTCCTCGGACATCTCGGACCACTGCTTCGTCTAGGAGGCCAAGGCAATCTAAAACAGGGACAAACTGCGGACGGAAGAGACTTGTGCCTACGTACGCACGTATTGTGGATGCAGTGGACGCGAATATGTGCTATACCTACCTACTCGTCTTCCCCTTTTGAACCCTTTATTATAATAATATTTTATAGTATGACCCTGTTACAATCAAGAACTGAGCGTTCTCCCGCCGAGTTGGTGCCCGGTTGGTGACCACAGACTCTAAGTGTGAAGACCCCAAAGGTAAAGGCCCCATTTGCCAGGCTTCTTGACTCTTGATTAAACTCTGCACGCAACAATGCTCTGTCGCTATTCAGACAGCTGCAGGAGTGAGTTTAAAGTCTATGCAAAAATAGTTGCCTACATGAGAGGAGTGGTTTTATTTTATGTTTATTTAATTAGATGCAGGATGTATGGGCGGGCGGCTTATGTAAGAGGTTGCTCATGTTGGAGTAACTGCACGTATTGATCGTTGCTGACCAAATCTTGTCCATCACGACAATTCTACTGTGTGTTGAGCTTGAAGAGGAGTTTTTTTAGTGGTAGGAAAAAAAAACCGGAGTGTGAGAGACCTCACATGAATGTGTTTCATTAGTGAGCGGACTAAGAAATGTAGCGGACGGCAGATGCATACAGATTCACCGAGCCTTAAGTAGCTTGGCTCCCTTTTTCTCCGGAGAAAAGCCTTTGGATTGAATAGGCAACTGGCCGAGTAACCCGAGCAGGAGCCAAGATTGGATTGTATTACTCAGCCGTCCGGAAGGAAAAGACGTTAAGGAGATTTCTTCTCATTCAACAAAGCGTTTGGCAGAGAAAAAAAGTATGAGAAAGTGACTAAGAAGGTGAGGGGGACACAAAAATGAATCCACCCCTGATGAAACTCTATTATGCAAGTGAGAAAAATGTTCCCGAAATTGCCGAGTAACTGCAAAACCCCTCCTTCTCCACCAAAGTTGTGCACCCTCACGTTCAGCCGAGTCACTTTTTTCTCCGCATTAATCCATACGTACTTAAGCGTATTCTAATGCGTCTTCTTCCCTGTATGTTTTACCTTTGTGCTCGCCCCATACAGGGGTTCACGTCTACCAGCTGTTGAGAGAGGATCCAAGAAGAATTAACCTTTAACGGTCGTTTTATGGCTTGTGCGCGGGGATGTCATTAGAAGCAATTCATACCTGATCGTAACTCACTCAAGAAAAAAAAAGAGAAAAAAATATAATCGCTCTGATGAGAAGAGGAAGTTCAGTCTACTGGACTGGACTTTCTTGAAGAAGTGGACATACCTGAGATATCTGACGTTCTCTGCTTCCTGGAGCTTGGCAGACCCATATTTCATCAGGTGCTTGCACGGAGGGCAGCTCAGTTGGAGGCTTTTTTCTTCCATGGAATGTGCATAATATTGTTGCAGGGGCAGCTTCGATGACACACACGCAGTCCTTGTTTTTCTGCCTGGCTGCAAATGCCCTCATCAAGGCAGCTGCTACAGTGGAAAAACGTGCCGTCGGATTCCAAAATTACTGAAAAAAGCCTAGCTTAATGGCTTCCTCATACTTGGTGTAGTGCAGGGATGTCGTTGGGCTGAGCCCGAAACGTTCTCTTTCACTCATGAGAAAGGGCATTTTTCTTCGTAAAAAGAAGTGGTGAGCGAGAGCGAAGAGAATCAGAACAGCACATGTCTGATATGTGGTGAAGCACAACTTTTGGTCAATGCCAAGGCATGCAAGGTACTCTGAGGATGCCCGCCGACATTGGATTTAAGAGAAATGACCAATTTTTTCATCAACTCATGTCAATTCTAATATCATTGACGTGACATTCTACTGTCGGGAACTTTATCCATTGAACACGAACAAAAAAGCAGCTTCCCCCATCGCAAGGTGAGCTCCAGCCCGAGACGGCCCGAAAGCGTGTCTGGCCGTGACATCCCCAGTGTGGTTTTTTTCCCTTCCGACTGATTCCAACTTGCTACCTACCCAGAGCAGATGCATCGTGGAGAATCTACGAGATCTCTGCATACATTTACTTGTACTCCTCTTCCTGGATGTCTGTTGGCAACCTTGCGTGACTCGTTATGTAAGCGCTGGTGGCTTCCTCGTCCCTGGGGGAAGTGTGAGGGTGGTTATAAAAAAAGAACTCCAGCCTGAATGCATTAAAAACGAGTGTCCGTTGACTGATATTGATGTCCCTAATGAGTGTGACACTTGAGGTATGCGCGCTTTTTGCCTTTTTCACCTGCTTCTGAAGACCACGATAGCATCACTCAACGAGATTATCATCGACAGCACCTCGTGCAGTTGGCCAACACCCGCTGCCAGGAGGAGAAAATCGCGCTGGCTTCTCTGCCCAACCATAAATGACACAGAGGTCTGCAGCTCCAGGCATTTGTCCTCTGCACTCTATTACCGCGTCCACTCAAGCGTGCGTGCGTGCGTGCGTGCGTACGAGACAGATCATCAACTGCTCAACCCTGTCTTTCTCTCTCACGTAGTCATCGAACCTGCAATAATCATTGCTGAGGATGCCGCGACTTTCCTCATTTGTCCTCGCACTGGAGGGGGCGATTTTTTTTCAAACCGCGAGGACCGGGGACGATTTAATTGGAGCCTGTAAAATGGAGTCTGCCTTCCCCTTTTGTCGGTCCGTCGCTTCGGGTGATAAAAGTCAATCATTAGGGGAGGGGGGGGGGGGAGGACGGGAGGGAGATGGGGGTACCGACATGACCACTGAGATGCTTCTCAGACCGTTGAGTGAAAGTTCACAGAACTTCGTTGGTCCTGTTTGTTTAGCGGGTTACTTTTTTTTGGTGTGTGTGACAAATACATCTCGGAATTTTAGGTAGCGACTTCAGCAGCTCCCCTCGGGGACACGAATCGCGTGACAAACATTGAAAAGTCAAGAAAAAGTTAACTTTTCGAAAATATTTTCTCTATCATGAACCCCGTGGAAGCAAGAAAACAGAGCAACGGAATGTTGAGGAATTTTGAATATTTCGTAGCAAAGCTCGAACGACCGAGAAAAGAGTGCATTGAAGCCACTTGGCTTCAAACAGTCACTCTACAAACTTGACGCCGAAATTTCTAAAAATCTGCACCTAACGTTCCGAGGTCTATTGATAAAGAAAAATTGAGCATTTAGTCTGTAAAAAAAAGTTTCCTTATGGTTTACGAGCAGTCATGAAAAATGACGAGAGAAGAAGTCAAAATCACGATTGATTGAAAAGAGAAGCTTAGTGAAAAAGTTCATCCCTTTACAGCAAAGTCCGAGCCTGACAAAGAGGGCTTTGGCTGATTTGTCTCACCACATAATCATCAAACAACGTACGCTGGCTGCTGTGCACTGAAAGGCTTGAGAGGAGGGGTAACTTGGCTTTCGCCATCACGTTGCAGTCATGAATCTGGAAGAGAATTCCAATCCTCTCTCATTCATCTCATTGGAGCTGCTCTCATCAATTAAACATGGGGTGAGAGCTAAAACAAATGCAGCCCTCCGCACTGCAAAAAATGGCGAGCGTCCCCCCCCCCTTTTCGCGAATTTGACTAGGGTTGCCACAGAAGTAGTCATTGCTGACTTTCTGCTACCTCTGCCCGCCAGAAGAGGCAGTTGAAGGCGAAGAAGACATTCTCCGCATAGCATCGACTTCACGTGGGCGTATTTTTTCCCCCATTTTTTTTTCATGGTCATCACGGACGAGATAGCGACCCTAGGTGATATTTTTTACCTTGGGCCATTTGCAGTCAACAACGACTGTAAAATGTGAAACCGACGCCCCCAAACCATCTGCTGGGACAACTCCTGTAAAAGTCGTCGTCACTGCTTTGCTGTTGTGTCCATTGATGCCGCGCTGCTGTAAAAACAAACATCGCAAACAACCATTGTGACTCTTCGGACGAAAATTAGCACACATGAATCAGCGAAAACAAAGCAGAGCAGTGCACAAAAGGGTTTTCATATCATGCCACTCTTCTGCTCCTCATCCTTCAGCGACGACTGGGGATGCATTGCGGATTCATTTTCACCCGGGCTGACTCGACGGCCCGAGCTGTCAGGGTTGCCCCCAGACCGACAGAGACTCGTCCGCTGGGACCCCTGGATGCAAACTTGTGCTGACCCGATCGACGTCTGATCCTGGACGTCGCCGATTCCAAAAGTTACCGCCAAGAAACATGAGCGATGGCAACACTGGCCGGTCTGGGTAGATTCTGACTACTGAAACGACTTCACCCTGTCAGACCCGATTGAATCCATCCGTAAGCGCCAGGTTACTTCAGTTATTCAGCGGTCGTCGGGATCCTGCTTCGACCCTGACCCGACACATCCCTACCCCAGTTGAAGCGCAGGCAGGCAAAATAGGAGAGCTTTAAAATAGCGTGAGAAATTCTTGTAACGGACCACACAAGGACAGACGGAGACATTTGGAAAACAACAGGAGAATCACGCCCGATTGGTAAATTTTTGCTCGCCCGGACAGATTCTTTTTTTCTTTTTTTGGGAACCTCTTGTTTCGTTTTAATTCCTCCTCACGCTCGGCTGCCTCCTTGTGATCCACTAATGGACGAGTTAATAGGGCGCTAATAGGACAAGAGTCTTTTGTGTGTGTCCGACGAATTATTTTCCTTTTTTACCCGACCAGACAGATTTTTTGTTCTTTCTCAACGTTTCCCAAGCATCCAACATGCGACACAACTGTTGCTGTTCCTGGCCTCCAGGGTGCTTCAGTACTGCAGTCCAAGTACCTGCAGTACGTACAGCTGTGCAGTGCAACAATCTAGAACGTGAATGCTTTTGCAATCAGTTCACATTGCTTATGAAACGACAGTTTGCAAGCAATCTGAAACAACTGAGAAAGAAATGAGGCTTTTAGAAGTACCTGCTTGTAAAGGCCTGTGTTGAGTCTCGTCGACTGTGAGCTTCATTGTGCTGTAAGCGCATCTCATGACATGCATCGAGTACTGCACTGCAGCACTTCCAAACTGCACTGTCCAACATCCTGCAGCTCTAAACCTTTGTTGTGCGCTTCTCTTCCCACACGAGGGTCAGGGATGGGTAAACCAACTCGATCTGATTTCAGAGGGCGCGCGAATAATTTCCTGCCAATCTCGGGAGCAATATAAGATGGGGGTACCAAGTGCAATTAATTTCCCCCCTGCTGTTTATGGCAGATGACTTCTCTCAGGCTTGATTACAGGCGAGTTTCCTGTTGCTCGGCTCAACCCCGTCCGTCGTTAGCCATGGACAGGCAGACACGCAGGACAGTGAAGGCTCCATTTGACGATACTTCTCTGGTCGTTCGTTCAATGGAAACTTCCTCTTGTCACTCAGTGCAAGAAGTGCGCTTGTAAATCAGACCTGACAACTCACCTACTTCATCCTTGTCAGTCTAATTACGATTTCAAGCATCAACACCTGTTCTTCAGCTTCGTTCGAATGAGACTGACTTTTTCCGCCGCCAAAAGAGTTGGTAATTAGCAAATGCATCATGAAGTCAGGATTTGTTGCTGCGTCGGGATTTAGTCAAATCGAGCCTCGGCCATTGTGTGAATCAAGTAAAAAGTAGCCTCCCTTCACCCTCTTGTTTCACTGCCTGGTAATTGGTGGTGACCCCGCTGACATCTTTCGTGACTCACACTGTACGCTCGAACATGCAGTCAAATCTCCACATAGCGTAGAATCTGGGCATACGGGTGACTCATTCTTCCCTGCTGACCAATTTTTTTTACTTCTCTGTATAACGTATCTCGACTTACGTGAGTTATGTACATAGGGAAAGGGGGGCCAGGGACGAAATGCCTACAGAGACAGACAGAGAGTATACACGCCGCGACCTCCCGAGTCTTCAAGAATTCCCCATGTCATTGTGAAGCGTTATCCAAATGTTATTGACTCAGACCTTTTGTTGGTCATGCTTCATGTTTTGACGAAGAAATCAGCACTGTCCTCTTATGGTGCCTTTAAAGCCCCACAGGTCTCCATCTCTGTTGCCCTGACCCCCTTGGTCTCCGTCTCTGTTGCCTTGTCCCCCTTGGTCTCTGTTGCCTTGTCCGCCTTGGTCTCCATCTCTGTTGCCCTGACCCCCTTGGTCTCCGTCTCTGTTGCCTTGTCCCCCTTGGTCTCTGTTGCCGTGACCACCGTGGTCTCTGTCTCCGAGCCACTTTTGTAAAACGCCCTCTGGCAGACATGAAAAAGACAAGCTTGCTACTCACTGAGCAACGTGTTCTCAATGACATCTGATGATTTGTTTGGATCACAGAGTCCTTTCACAACTGCCCAAAGACTTTCTGCAAGCTTTTTGAACACGCAGTAGAGCGGGTGCACAAGCCCTGTGGGGTTACGCATCTTAGATAGTGGTCGAAATTTCATTGTAACATCGACATAGCGTCTTCTACCCTTCTGAGGGAAAAAGCGTTATATCGGGATTCGACTGTACGCGAAGGCTTGGCTCAATACAGATTTTGCCAGCTCAATACAGGCCAGTTGTTTATTGCCGCACCAACTGCTGCAAATTTTGCTTATTGCTCACTACAACCTGTGCTTGGCTCATTACCTATTAATTGCACCATATATAGCAGTATAACTTATGATAAGTCGTCTGGTGGAAGGCAAATTCCGCTGCCTCGGCCAGATTTATGGCCGATGCTATCTCCAGCGCTCTGTTGGCGCTATGAATTGCAGCAAGGAACAAATTGTTTGTCTGGCAGAGTGAGCGATGTCCCTAAAGCCTCTCTTTTTCAATCTTCCAAGTAGTTACGATTTCAATTTCTTGGTGGAAATGAGCTCTCGGCGGGCCGGATGGATGGACGGACGGATGGATGGTGGGGACGAAGGAGGGAGGAATGCCCCGCTCAATTCATTTATCTTTCTCAACGTTACTGCAGCAGGCAGAAGCTTTGCTCAAGTATTCCTACAAGTTGCTCTGGTGCCCACTCCGCCAGACAAAGATCAGCTACAAATGAGCCACTCGACTGGATCGTGTTGCAGACGAGACACCGGTGGTTGCAGGTAGTGGTCGTGTCACTGGCCGTGTACTTGAGGAAGAAAGCGATGGCGACGACGACGGCAGACACGATCTGGGCCCTGGAGGAGCGCTGGACCAGCAGCTGTTGAGGGTCGTGCACGATCCTCCACTTGTCTGGCAGAGGCGCAACTTTCGGGTTGTTGCACGAGCGGTTTTTCTTCTCCTCCTCCTGTTTCCTGCCGCTTTTGCCTTCTGAAGACGACAGCCAAAATGAAATCGAAGCCAAGTTCGTGCTTTTCGTTCATTTTTCCTCCTGTAAAGAGCGTCGCTCCTCCGGTGAGCGACTGTTTGTCTCATTTAGCTAGTTTAAGGCGACAGCCTGAGGATTGATCATTCTCGCACTTTGTGTGGTCCTCCAGGACCACTAAGTGGAGAGAGGAGAGGAGCTCCGCATAACGATATCGGCAAACCGTTTAGACATCCCAACCCTTTTACCCGGGGATCTCTGCCGACAGTCGCAGTCTGGCGAGTTATTCGCACATGACGATGCAAGTTTGGGATTTCTGCCAACTGTCAGTTTGGGTGGACGGGAAATTGGCTCCACTTCTGCGTAGCTCGGCCAGAAAACCATCATGTTCATCGTGTCCAGCTCCAGATTGCATCGTGGCACTTGCGAAGTCAGTCCGCCACTTGATCATCGAGACAAGCTTTTCATGGTCTCAACGACAGTTCCTTCCTTCACTTTCCTGCCTTTGTCAACTCTTCTGAAGACGCGGTCGCCCTGTCACACTTGGTGGCGGGGAGCTGGAATGCCCCGCTTTCTCCGCTCGCCGTTTTTCCCTCCAGTGCACCCGCGCCTTCAGTGTTTGGACAGGGTCCGCCGTTGCCGCCGCCGCCGTGGCCGCCGTGGCCGCCGTGGCCGACGCCCTTGCCTACGTGTTGGCCTCCGCCGTCAGCCCCCGACTGAATGACTCTTTTGAGAGACATTGAAAGGAAAGGAATTCACCTAAAAATAACACGCAATGTCTTCGTTTCCTTAGAAAAAACTCTGCTTGACCGTCCGTCCAAGTCTCTGGGCGACATAAAGAAGTCCCTTGGTCATCATAAAGAGCGCCCCAATCGTAGAAACGGTCAAAAGTCGACGTGAAGAGCAATTCTCATTCATCCTCCGCGCTCTGGCGAGCACTTTTAGGGCTGGGAAGCAGCTGTCCTTTCTCCCGCGCGATTTAAATCGGCTCTCGAACATATTTCTTCTCTCTGGCTAATTGTATCAGGTGGACGGATTGAAAATTTTCGAGAATAAAGAGGGGGGAGAGGAAAGGACCGCTTTAGTATTCATTGGCAAAGGGTGGAGGCAACTTTGCATAACATTGCTCGAAATGACTTTTTTCCTTCGATTTGCATTCCAACCGTGAGCATGCAAACAGTCTTCTTCTCTGGGTTGGTTCGTAACTTTTTTTCTCCATGTCAACTCTATCTCTATCCCGTTTTCTCACTTGGTAAAGCAGCTAGGACATAGTTGGCAAAAGCCACGAAGTAGCTGAGAGGGTTAGGACAGGCAGAGACACCCTTAGCACGTGCACATAAATCTGTCAGAGGTGATAACATCGTCGTCGTCGTCGTCGTCGTCGTCGCCGCCGCCACCGTTCAGTAAGTACGTCAAGGACTACGCACGTAGTTGGGGTCTCTGAGTTTTTGAACTCCGCAGACTCTGCAATTATGTCACTCACATTTTCCTCGTCAAAATCACGTCAGCCCAACACTGTGAGCCCCAAAATACTGCGCAAGTCGGTCTGGAGCTGTCACGTTGTTGAAATGTTCAAAAGTCCGGACTTGTTGCGCTGTTCCAACAACTTTTTTTTGTTATTGGAGCATCTGCATCTCAGACATCAACAGATAACTGATTCATTCACCGCTTCCATTCACAGTTCGCACCCCAATGAATTGGATTCCTTGACAATGGCAATTATATTTTCGTTGTACTCAACATGAAGAGTTGAAGCGCGACGAGAGAGAGGGAGAAGACTTCAAAAAACGTGCATGCAATGATGTTGGCAACGAAAAAAAAAAAAAAGAAATCGGCCGTTGTTGATCGACTCACGCCAGCACTTGGAGAAATCAAACTGCGCCAGCTTCGTCATTCGTGTCTATCTTGAGAACAACTCTAAGGTACTGCAATGACTGTCAATTTTCGACCTCTTGGCGAGCATGATGTGGGCCCTCAACCTGGGCGCCACCAGCTGCAACCACACGTTCCAGTCCGTGCCGAGGGACATGAAGTATCTACAGTATGTCCAGCAATTGATGTCGACTTTCAAACTTTCTCCCTATGCCAGCCAGCGTCTTGTACCTAAGTTGTGCAGGATCACACCTGCTGCCAGATCTGCCAATGAGTACAATCAACTTTGATGCAATGAAGCAAGGAATGACTTTTGTATATTGAAGCCTTTGACTAAATCGAAGGTTCTTACGTGATTTACGGGTCAATTGCAGTACTGCAGCAGAAAGATGTCAATCTCGTAAGGTTGAATAGACTTGCTCGTGCCATTCTCTGTTTAGCTTCTGCGTCGTCAGTCAGGTGTTTGTTAAGTTTTGTTAGAAATATATCACAATCTTTCCTACAGGTAGCTGAAGTTGAGAAAAACCAAAGTGTTTCAAGTACGGTCACCCCGGTCCTCAGCTTCAGTCATCTCTTGATCACATCTAAAGCTTTCTGAAGAGCATCAAGACAGTCAACCTTTGTCGGTCGTCGTCAAGGCCATGTGCTCGTTGCCGACCCAGCCGGTCAGGTTGAAGAAAGAAGAGAGCATGTCCGACTGCGGCAGGTCCTTGCACGTGATTTTCAGTACTGCCAAACACCTTTTGTCCCCTTGCACGCACGTGCTTAAGTACGAAATGAAGCTTGACAAACCGTGGCGTAGCTGCAACCTCGCTTGCATAATTGTCAAGTCCTTCCTGCAAATTTTCTTCTGGAGGCCCCAGAGGATTTCCATGACGTGCAGGTAACGCAGGAGTCAAATTGCCCTCGTCCTCTCGCGTGCTTGTCTCGTCGAGTTTCCTTGATGAGACCTCTCGTGCGTAATTACACAGTTCTTCCTGGCGAATATTCCACCACTTGAAAAGCTGCCAATTTTCCTGGCAAAAATGGGCTCGTCTTTCGCAAGATGTGTTGAGAAACCCAAGGAGCGCCTTCCGTTAACATTTTTACACGTACGGTATTTCAAGAGCTTTGAAAAGAAGAAGAAATTATCTCTTTACACCCTTCTTTTCCTTCAGATTTGAACAATGGCCTCTGCCAACCCCCCTTTCAACTGCCGCCGTGCCTTCTACCTCGTCTACACTCTCATCTTCACCTCTGGATTCTTTTTTGCTTCCTCTTTTCTTCTCGCTACCAAGTAGAGAGCGCGGCGACTTCCAAAGTTGCTGGACAGACAAGCGTTGGACAGGTTCAGCAGCTTCTTCTTCGACGGAGTTGGTGCTGAAGTACAGCGCAGACATCATCGGCACTTCAGCTTCTGCCACCGATCGAACATGTGCGAAGTCAGCGGGATGGGCTTCTCGTCGCCAGTCCGGACCCGGGCCACGCTGTGTGTCGAGACGTGACTGTGTCAGGGCAACAACTTGAACACACAACGTGATGAATGCGTTGCTCTTGTCATAACTCAGCACTGTTGTGCAAAGCAGAGAACAAAAGGATTTTTTTCCCCCTCAGTGCAAACTTAACAACATCTACAAGAATCAGTGCAAGACAAGGGGGAAAGTCCGGCGGATTTCTCGCTGTGCGCGCTCTTCTCCCCCTCGTCTGTTGCCTTCCTCGTCGCCGTCGCCTTCCTCGCCCCCGTTACCGCCGCGACCGGCGAGCGGGCGTCCGTTCGCCGTTGGAAGCAAAAAAAGCTCGCCAGCCCCAGCCAGCGCTTGTCAGTTGCAGAGCGGACGTGGCGGCGATAACACTTCCTCCGTCCGTTACGCAATTACTCATCGTTCCCTCTTCTGACCGCGATTTTTGGGGAAAATGCGTAGCACAAAAGTGATTTACTGACTCGCACCGACTTCGAGACGGACAGCTGAAAAGCAGGTAAGCTCGGACTTCATTTCTCAGACCTTCTTTTGGGCGGGCAGACGGAGATGCCCAAAAGTTTATGGGCACCACTTCTTACCTTTTTCTTGTTTAGAGAAGCCACATTTTCAGAAAGCTGCAGCTGGCTTTAAAACATACGGAAAGCGCCGGCCCATTAATCTTTCTTCTCCTACTAAAAGTATATTGGGTGAGAAAAAAATGCGGCCGCCTGTAGCAAAATGCCACTTCCTCTCCAGTGGAGTAAACCCAAAATTCATCTGTTGAGCGCTTCTGTAATACTCATCCAGACGCGGGTCGATTTGATAAAATGCTGCCTGCCTTCTGCTTGGTGCATCAAGTACAGTGACGCTGCACAGGGTGTCTCTATACTTTTGCCAGGACTTGAGACAGTCCAGTGCAGCCTGCACGTAGTAGCATTTGTCGCGTTGACTTGTGAGCGAGATCAAATGAAAAACGTCGGAGTGCAAAACCCTCTCGGGACACCCTGTAGTACAGTACGTGCGCCCTTTTTTTGCTGCATGTTTTTTCATCACTCTCCTTTTACACACACTCAGTAATGTCCACACACGCACGCACACACATTTTTAGCAACAGGAAAGGTCGAGGGGAGGGATGCCAAAAGTCAATTCATCACACTGCCCTCCTGCCTGATGCCATTTCTGTCTCGGGCGGATATATCTGCCTTGGGGGGTGAACTGGGGTGGGGTGAGGTAGGGTGGGGTGGGGTGGGTACGAAGGGAGTAGACAGAAAGAAGCCTGGAACGTCGCGTGCGCAATTCTAATGACCAGTAATTATTCCTGAGGTAATTAGCGGGTGTTGGCACATCGGGATTACCGCCAATGTGGACTACCTCTCTCTACCCTCTTTTAATTGCGCTCCAAGACTTTAAAAAAGCCAAGTCGAGTGAAAAGTTTTTCAAGCGCGTCGTTAGAAATTCTTTGTCGCCCTCCGGACGCGGTATTTTTCCCTTCAAATTTTGCTGTCAACGTATGTTCTGATACGAAGTGGCTTTGATTTTCTTTGTGCTCCTGTCTCAAGACCTTAAGGAAGGAAGTCGTGCATAAAGTGCGCGTCTTCAGAGACATCAGCCACAAGGTGACGCCGAAGAAGCACAGAGGGGGGGAGGGGGTGATGGCGAACACGGTGGTGTCGGCGGGGGAGAGAGACAGCGAGAGAGAGGAAATTGCGATTCACCGTGATATCCATTCCAGTGCTGATTGAACAGTCACTCAGTCGGACAGGGCGCACAAAAAAGTCGTGTCACTGTCAGACCTGGGATGCCTCAGTCATTTTCGAACGAACAAATCACTATTGATGCGTGGACGGATACTAGGGGTGATCTTATCGAGTGAGACACTTGGGGGAGCAAGACGGGATCGACGTGGGCAGATAAAAGAGATTAACAATTCAGGCCTCGACTCCTTCGACATCAATGGCACTTGGGAGTTTTTTAATAGCATAACGTCACCCCTGTCTGTAATATGCAAAATCGGTGGGTGGGTGGGACACAGATATCACTACCATATTCATATAGATGGGATTCTCCATTGAATATTTAGGCTGCTGAGTTAAACGCTCGTTCTGCAGTGTCTTTTACTCAATGTGACAACATTTTTCGATATGACGATAAATTTGCCACGTCGTTATATCGAGACTCCGCAGATGATATCAAACTATGCTATTTCTCCCCCCTCCCTCCGCATCCTCCCAATGTCCTTGCTGTTGCCGTGACACCCTGTTATTAAGCGATAGCTACTTGCGCAAATAACACGCTCATTCCCTCTGTACACGTGCACAGCTATATGGGTAGGACGGTTCGTACATAGGCACTGCACTGTGTCATTTACGGTTGACAGCGCTCCTCTATCATTTTACCCCACCACCACCAAGGGGGGATAATAGTCTGAACCTCATCGCACTCCAGACACATCATTGAGTAGCAGAAGGATTAACGTAGGTCAAAAATGAGCTGCCGACTTTGCTGGCCAGAGAATGGCCAAAAAAGTCGGAACACCCACCCGTGAGAGATCGTCAGTTCCCACAAGACAGCTCACGGTTCGTATCGATTTTCTTGCGTTTAAATGCCCATTGTCATGCGCGAGAGCTGCGTCGTTGCACCGGCCGCCGTCGTGGTCGGTCCGCCCTCGGTCCGCCCCGTCGGTCCGCCCGCCGGTCCGCCAGTCCCTGACTCCATAGAGCCTTTATTGTTTCCTCCCTTACCTCTCCTCGATCAATTTCGCTCGACAGCGAGCCCAACGGCGTCCTGGCGAGCAGATGACGGCTTCAATGATGTCAGCTGCTTTTTTCGCGGAGAAGAGAAAAACCCTTTTTCCACTGAATGGGTTCGCGGGAGCTAAAAAAAGCAATCATTGCTCAGAGAGAGAGAGACAGAGAGAGAGACAGAGAGAGAGACAGAGAGAGAGAGGAAATTGCGATGAATGAAAAGAAACGAGATTTTGATCGATCTGGTAGTCATCGATAGCAGGAAACAGGAAAAACAGTTGCCACTGCCACTGAGCGCATCATCCCACTGTACTGAGATCCTCTGTTGCGATCCTCTGTTCGATCCCGGCACTTCAGGTTTTTAGGCGACAAAGACAGATTGCATTTTTCATCTCCTGGAAACTATTTTTGGCCTGTTGCGCTTTTCCTGCCGTCTTTGTGGCTGGATTTTAGGCTTTTCGATCTTGTTTAGTCGTCTCTCACCTAAAAGTTCCGACGTCAGCTTCGTTTGTGCAGCCCCAAATACGTAACCCTAAAAATATGGTCCTTTTGATCCTAAGACGAGCTATCATCAACCATTGTCTCCTCTTGAGACGAACCTCTTGTTTGAACTCTAAATATTGACTCAATTTTACGCCAAATTCCTCTTCTTGGACAAAGACGTGTGAAATTGAAATTGCCCCCTTTGCTCCTCCATTCTCACCCCATCGTGCTAATCTCATCTCTTTTTTTTTTTTCAAAGCTTTGTAGCTCCGTGAAAAACTTTGAAACTCGTCGGTTGCAGCGTCCGTTGTTCTTAATCTGTCAAAAGCCTCCCAATTCCTACTTCATCAGAGTCGAGACTCCGAGGCAAACTTATCAGTCAGGCGCATTTTTCAGTGTGTGCGTCTAATATTACCAGATCACAAACGTCGATATTTATGGATTGGCATGTTAACCCCGGAAACTGTCCTCCTTCTCATTACTGGCCCGTCACTTCTAAACCCTAAGGAGGAGGGAGAGATCTTTTTTATTTTTTCAAACCAAACCAGAGGAAACTCCCCTAAAAATCGTTTTTTTCCCATCGAGTGGAGAGAAAAAAAAGTGACGTCAAGATAGATGTCAATGTTTGACAGAGAAATCGGGGGATGATTTCGAAAAATATAGAGCAACAGTGTGACTGGGGGGAATCCGCAGCAAATATTTCAATAACAGATTCTCGGATTTCCTCCGGAGCTGCGACGAGGGAGATACAACCGAATTTCGAGTTTTCTTGATTAATGAAAGAAAAATGGGTGATCGGCGAGCAATGTTAGTAGTATCCTGGGGATTGCTCATGGCCTAGGGCAAGTAGAAGCTGACAAACGATCGATTCTAGAGTATTGACATTATCTCGAACCGCAGCTTAGTCAGAAGCTTGCCGGTTGTAGCAGTTGCACCTTATGCACGCCCTCCCCGGTGCTTGCATATGTGTTGGCTTCCTTCAGGTGGCAGCGGCCAAGCCAGAGGGGAGGAAGCTGCTGCAAGCAAAGGAGGTTGAGCTTGTTGTTGCCTCGACTGCAGCTTCTCACAATTATCCCAGCAAGGCAGGCAGGTCGAGGGTAATTGACAGAGGAGAGGAGAGAGAGATTTGTGAGAGCAACTAAAGCAGCACAAGGACCGTTGCAGGCAGCATTTTTCGATAGGATGGAACAGGGTGTCTAAAAAAAAGAGGGAATATGCAGTCAGGAGGTTTGCAAAAGGTCCGGTCTCAGGTGCACGTGCCAGAAGAGTTTTTTTCTTCTTTTTTTTACGGTTAGCATTGTGGCAGTCTCAGTTGGCAAATGGCCGTCGCGTTGTAAAGAGGTCTCGGGTTGCATTGAGGTAGAACCAGCTCACTCACTGGCTCACGTGCGTGTTATACGACGCTCCCTGCACCGGCCGCGGCCCCGGCCCCGGCCGCGGCACTGCACTGCGTACCTGGCTTACGACCCCGACGCCCGCCCGTTGTGGCTCAGCTCTTGTCACAAGAGGCTCCCCCCACGTAATTGCACTTTTCTCGCTCAGACAAAAGAAAGGATGGATGCAAGGTTTGACGGTGAAACAAAGCCAAGGAAGTCGGTGTAAGGAGGGAAAAATCCGTTTTTTGGGGGCTTCCTTTTCCGCCGCTCATCTGCATCTGAGTGCAACGGAAATGGAGTAATTGAAGCGCGCGATGTGAATAAGATTGTCAAGGGTTGGAAGAGAAAATCCTGAATATTAATGTCTGCGCGGCCTGCATGAAAATGGCCTCATTCTCCGCCCGCCCCACTTATGACAACCTCAAGTATGCATGAAATTAAGCCGCCCATTGAGACAGCAGCGGCTCTCCCACATTATCTGCTTCAGCGCCTCCAGTTCTATGTCTCTCTCTTTCGCAGCCATCAGACTTTATCGTCCGTATCAACCGACCTCTTCTTGTGATCCTCAAGAGAGGACGAATAACTCGGAGCCATTTTTTCACCACTTCCTCTGCGGCCTTTGATTCGGAGATTTACGATGGCAGACGCTTAATTGCCCGCACTAATAATTTCATGCTCATTGTTTACACACATGTGTGTTCGTTAACCGTTAGCTGCTCCAACTGCATACCAGGACAGACAAGGGGGAGCGCTGAATATCTCCGAGACATTTTTGCATAGCGTGGACGATTTGACTGTCATTATTCGCCCATTGTTATTTCGCCATCGGAGAGATTCCTTCTGGGATGTCTCACGCTCCACTGACTTGGAGAGAGAGAAGAAAAAAGTCGACCTCGTCCAGCAGACACTAAAAGGCAAAAAAGGGGGAACGATTTAGCCACCGAAAACCGAACTGACAGGAAGCCATTCAAAAATTCAAATAATCTGGAATGCTGGGAGCTCCTCCGCCCTCTCATTCAACATCGTCATAACGACGACTTTTGTTGCTCTTGCACTTTTTTGGCCATAAATGGCACATTTCTATCTCAAGGTGCCTCCTCCAAAAAAGTTACATCCCTTTTTTTTGTTTTTCATTTAAAAAAAGGCATTTTTCTCAGGGCTTTTTTTTTCATTTCTGTCGGTCCACATTGTGGTTGAGCTTTGGGGCGTCTCATGTTCAACACTTTTTGTGCCCTGCAGATACGAGAAGAGAATCTTCTCTCCCCTGCACGCGTGAACGTCAATGAGGCGTTCAGCCGCGAGTTGCCGCTGGCGGCGGCCGGTAAAACATCTCCTGCTCTTTTTACAGTTTCTCCAACAAGATTCTCATGTTTCTCGTTGTCCCCCTCAATCAGCGCTATCATTTCTGCCGACTCCTCCCTTTGTTTCCTCCTCTTCTGTGGAGGAGACCTAAAATTGGTAGGAAGGATATCTATTATAACAGACCCTGGGGAGAAAAAGAAGAGGATGTTTTGATTGGTGCTTTTGACGGCGGCGCGGTTTTTTCACCACTTTTTCAGAGGTAACCCGACCCTTTCACTTCCCCCCCCCCCTTGACATCGAGTATGCGAATTGGAAATGATCACCCGATATGTGAAGCCAGAGTAGCTTTTGAACCCTTTAAAATATGCGTAACCATTGAAGAAGACGCTCAACAAATGTGCGGCAGCTGCGTAAGAAAGTATCTGTGCGTGCAGAGTGGAGAAGGAGCCTTGCCATCAAAAGGAGCAGAGCGATCCCAGAGCGATAAAGCTGGCTCGGCCAAACAAAAGCTTCTTCCGCGGCTATTTATGTTCAGAAATAGCCGTGAACGATTTTAATCAAGATTGACTGTTCAAGTCTGCCCTCTTTCTCTTCTTTTTAGGACCCCCACCATGCAAAAGTGGACAACGACGACCATGACACATTGTTCCACTGCCAGCGGAGGAGTCTCGCTCCGACGGGTGCTCAACGTCAGGACCGGGTCGCTCAACGAGGTCGAGGCGTGGGCAGTCCTCTCCCAGGCCGGCCACGCTCTCCAAGACCTGCTCCTCAGGGTGAACAGACAGCAGAAGAAGGCCAGCAGCCACGGCGGAGGCGTCGGTGTCGGCGGCGGAGGCCACCAGGTCAACTGCGACGATGTCACCATCACGCCTGAAAGGCTGTTCGTGACCGCGGCAGGCGCGGTCGTGCTCGAGCGAACTCGCCCCATCGGCGACGACTCCCCGTTCGCGCACCCTAGGCTATCCAAGATGAAGCGGGACTTGGACGAGAGGGAGCTCGAAGTCGCAGGTGTCTATTCTCTGGGCAAAACCGTGCAAGCATGTTTGGGAGCTTCGACCTCAGAGAAACTGATTACTTTATTGCTTGGCATGTGTTCGCCAGACAATGAAGACAATGAACGCCAGAGCCAGAGGAGCTACAAGGCAGTCACATTGTTGGAGCTGCTACGCCAAGCGACCTCCGGGTGGCGCGCTTTGGCCGGCGCATCACCCATCAGTCGCTGCGTGGCGCAGCTCTGTATGGTAACTTTAGGCTGGCAACAGCAGCAACAACGTCACCCGAGAGCCTCGTCTTCGTCAATAATTCTAGCCAAGGAGAGAACCGCAAGTTCAGTGGCAAAGACCAGAGCGAGAACGACGTCTTCATCCTCAGTCATGTTGACAAGAGCTGCGGCAGCGGCGGCCAAAAAGACTTATACCTCTTCTATCGCTCTCTCCAATCACGACGAGCGTACAGATAGAATCTTGGCCATCGAGTGTCTTTCATCTGAGCAGCAAGTTCATTTGCCACCGGAGGAGAAGAAGAAGAAGAAGTCGACGTCGCCTACGGCTGCCCACGAGATTGAATTATCTCGCATCGACACCTCGTCGTCGTCGTCCTCGTCCTCCGACAGCGAGGTCCTGGCGGCCTCGTCCATGCCCGAGCTGTGCTCGCCGGCGCATAACAACAATAACAATGACCCCAAAATTGGGCCCCAGTTGCGTCAGCGGCGGGGAGTCTACGGCAGGAGACTATTTGAGTTCCAACCGCAGACTGAACCAACCGTCAGTAATGAGCTATACGAGAACGTGCAGTACCAAGGAGAGGGCGGAAGAAGAGGAGAGACCAATTTGGATCGCACCAAGAGCGTCTCCTCACAGGTGATGTTGCAGGACAGCAGCAGTAGCACCAGCACCACGAGCAGCAATAGCAGTAGCAGACGGCGGCAGCATATGGCAGGTGAAATATCCTCAACATTGGGAGCTAAGAAGCATCATCACCTTCGCTCAACCACTGGGGTTCGTCGAGACCCGTCCCGTCTGTACAGACTCGTTCGTCCGCTCACCAACGTGACGCCGACCCCCAGCCCCGCCACCAAGCGCTGCGTCGGACCGGAGTTCGTGGTTATGGCCTCAGTCGACCAAGCGCACGACGCCAGCGACGGTGCTTTCATCGATCTGACGAGTGGGCGCGACGCCAACGCTGTCAGGAATGTGAGGGTGGAGATGCTCAGTGGACGACGCGTCAACCTCATGGTCACGGCCACGTCGGCGTCAGCCGGTGAGGTCCTAGACAACGTCCTCAGCCAGCAAGACATCAAGGAGTCGTGCTACTATTCGTTGGCAGTCAAGGACCGAGTGTCGAGAGAGTACATGGTGCTGCCGAACGACTGCAGACTGGCCAAAGTCGCATCACTTGCTTGGAAGGAGCAGCCGGGAAGTGTACTCGATTTGTACTTGCGCCTCCGCTTCCACCCCGAGTCACCTGACGCCTTCAGAGACCCGAACAACAAGCACCAACTGTACCTCCAACTGCGTCGAGATGTAGTCGACGGCCGTTACCACCTGACTGCCGAAGAGAATCTTTCGCTTGCTGCTCTGGCGCTCCAGACAGAGTTCGGAGACTTCTCTGAAGACCTCCACGGCGACGGTGATTACTTCATGCTCGAGCACTATCTGCCCGAGTATTTCTTTCTCCAGATGAAAGAGGGGGAAATCCGGAGGACACTAACCCGGTTGCACAGAGCTCAGCTGGGGCAGAGTCAGAGCAAGACCGAGCTCAAGTACTGCCGAGAGTTGCAGAGACACGACAACTACGGCTTTCACATGTTCAAGGTCAGGGAGGCCAAGAAGGACTTGCTGCCAAGCGCTAGAAAGCACTTGGGCATCCACTTGAAGGGGGTCTTCATCTTTGAGACTAGTAACGACAAGTCGACGCCTCATAAGAAACTTGCCTCGTACGTGTGGAGAAGCATTGTACGCATCCAGTATGACAAGAGTAGGTTTCAGCTAGTCGTGCAAGAGTCAGGAGACAAGGCCAACCTTACCAAGATCAAGTTCTACGTGTCAGAAGTTAAGACCAGGCTGATGTTCGACCTGGCGTCAGCACATCACCAGTTCCACCTCCAGCAACGTTGGAATTCCACTACTTCAAAGTGGCCTGAAGACACATCCAAGGTGGAGTACAGAGAACCCAGGGAGAAAACAATCCGGAGCCTGAAGAACCGACTGCTCTCCAAGAGGCAGGTCAGCCAGAGAAGGCTGTACACGAACAGTTCTTCGGCGATGAGAAGGAGTCACACGACTGTCTCCAGTGCTTCTAAGGTGATGGTCAAGAGACTGACGCACTACAGCTCAATGGCGGACGCGATAAGCAAGGCGAGGGAGGAGGACGACGCTGGTCTGGACACCAGCAACAAGGAGAATCGGACACCCAAGACTGTCAGTCAGCAAAACTATAGGTAGGTGTCTCGGCATCAGTCTTGAACGTGTCAACTGATACGAATCAGCAAGCTAATTTCCTGATTTTTCTCTCAGATATAAGGTATACTTGGAGCCCGAGGAAGACATCAACCCGGAGTCCACCGACCCCGCAGAGGCACGTCTGCCCCTTCAGGAGAAGCCTATTGCTCTAGTCCAACCATCCTCCCCGTCAGCCACTCCGCCTCCACCCCCACCGCCTAGACCGCACTCTACGACCCGAAAGAGGCTGATCACGTCTACGGCGGGGACGCATAGACGACGCTCGGAAACGCCAGCGTCGTCGATGGCCGCTGCGCCACCACTGCCCCGCAAGTCGAGCCGCCGCAGCATCGGCGGTCTTCTGAGTGGAGGAGCCCACGGTCTGCGCATGCGGATGGGCACGCGCACGTCTATGTCGGCGCTGCACAGAGAGAGGCTCCGGCTCACTCCGGTGGTGAAGAGCTCTGCCAGCAGACAACCCCAGCGCTTTCTCGATCTCGACTACGACGCTATGGAGGTGAAACCGTTGATGCCCAAGCCGCTGGTGTTGCCCCCGCCTCCAGAAGCTGCTGATATTGCACCTCATGCCGACCAGGAAAGTCTGAGTGACTCCCTGATCGACAGGTTCGACGCCATGGAGACTGAGGCGGGCGAGCCAGAACGTCAGATCGTCGCCGTCACAGTAGTCAAAGATGCCGTCACCGGCAAGTTGGGCATCAAGATCGCAGGCACTCCAGCCGGAGTCTTCATCGAGGAGCCGGGCACGCTCGCCAATGTCGTCACTGAGGGCAACACCAAGGGGAACCTGCAGCGCGGTGACCGCCTAGTGGCCGTCAACGGCCGGTCGTTGGAGAACGTGCCTTACAACACCGTCTTGGAGCTAATTAGGCGATCACCGAGAGAAGTGCACTTCCTCGTATCACAAATAAAATCAAATTGATCTTGATGACAAATGTTGGAAAGGTCCAAGAGGACTTTTGCGTGTATATATACCGTAGAGATGTGAAATCTGTAAATATACTCAGAATATATGATACCATTGACTCCTCTTATCCACGGTCTTGTCATTACTGGCACTTACGAGGCAAAGCACAGCACTCCGGTCCCTGCGTTGCCCACGTACGCCCAAAAGTGTAGCAGACGAATCTTTGGGACGAGCACAACTGGCCGGAGACACCGGTCTCACTTCACGCATGTTCAGAGATAAGGAGTAACCCCGCCGGTTTCATGTGTTGACCAGCAAGATGAGCAACACACCTGCCTGATGACATCTTACACAAAAGCTGCATGATGCTGTCTTCAAATTTTCGCCTCATTCAGCTCGTGCACATTCTACAGTATTCTTCATTCTCCAACAAAAGGCTAAGATAACGTGCCCATTCTGTCACCTGCTCTCCCTGGGTGAATTCCAGATCTCCTTTGTGGTAAGAACTGAACTGGCAAAAAAAATAGTCGGAGTTTAAAGAGAACCCAAACAGACTAAGGTGGCGGATACCGATCCCTAAGGGGTGGCCAAGCTTTTGAATGAAAGAAAGAAAAACAGGAAAAAGAACAAAGACAACGAGAAAAAAACGGTAGTACCAAAGGCCAGGAGACAACTGGCAGTGGACAGGATGAGGAAGTAACCAAACAGAAAGTTCCGTCCACAACCAAGGCACCCGTGGAGCCTTTGGGCACTAGACATCAACAAGGCCAACAACACCAACAGCTGTAGCCTCATTGATGTGAACTCCATGAATGGAGTTTCATTGTGCGTTATGAGGATTTGACGTGTGCAAGGCCGCTCAGAACAACTCTTGCTCGAGTCGCACATATGTACGACAAAGCAGATTCAGTGTTGTCCGTGGCCATCCTCTCCGAACTCAGGATGACCAATGGCCAGCTTACGTCATTACAATTAGTCTAATGTTAACCTTGCGTTTCAGCAAAATACTGGATTCACTGTTTGTCAGACAAAAGACCTGACCGTTACCTGTAATATTTATTTTATCGATGAAAACCTAAGCAATATTTGCAAGTTGAAGAACTCCATCACCACTGAGAACTTGACCGCGTCCAAGCTCTGCATGTGTGACCTCTACGGAATGATTCATGTCGTCAAGGATACTGTTTTAAACCGGACATGTGGCAGAAGTGTCCGACGTGCGTACGCACAGACACTGCGCAGTCCCCGTGCGACCGTAAGTGTTGTTTTACAGTTAATCTTGACACACAACAGAGTAACGGTTAAGGTGAGTTTTCCAACCTGCAATATGATTAATCGCCTGCATTTAGGATGCAACAACACAACAATAGTTAGGACCCAAAATGCAACAATGATTCAACGTGAGAATTTATTTTGAGCCACACAAAAGAAATGAGGAAAGAAAACGCTTTTTTCTCTCTCTTCCGCAGCTCTCACAGTGCTGCATCATGTTGCATTTATGCCCTGGCCCCATCTGCCCGTCTGCCTGCTGTGCCTGTCTGCACAACTGCAACTCGGCCGTGACCAAATGCTTTTTGCCACCGCCACCGTCATCACCCCAAAGTGCAATCACCACCACAGCCAATGAGCGCAAAAAAGGAACTGCTGTAGAATTTGATCGCTCTCTGTTATTGTTGTATTTTCGCGTACGCTTCAATTACTCCTCCTTCCTCCCCTGAGGTAAACACGTAGTGGAGGAGCTCACAATGCATAAAAACCGAAAAATTTCCGAACGGTCGTGGCATCCATCTGCTTTCTTTCATGCTTTTTCCCCTCCTCTCGCCATGGAAAGAATCCCATTACGCCAAATGACATGCATGACTGGCCTGTCCAAATCTTCGCACGTCGACTGACACGCAGGCGACTGAAAAGCTTGTTTGCGACCCCCCGGGGTCGAGGCTCAGGGGTCTTTTCTGGAGCGTCCTATTATGCAAGACGATAGCGTAGCAAAGCAGCGCAATGCGAGCCCCCCAAAACAGAGATAGACAGATAGACAGATAGAGATGAAACAAATCGCAAACACTGCGTAATCGGCACGTACAAGTATGTTTTTAAGCCCCGTGAACGCACTCCAATGCGAAGATTAGGCAGACAAATCTTCATCGAGTACATGCTACATTAACTTACTGTTCCACATGTGTGTGTGTGGAGAGACATACAGGGTGGGGACAAAAATCATCTCTCACCGACGGAAACTCTTCTCCAAGTTCAATGGAGAAAAAAAAATCGGCACGTAGTGGAAGTGGTCATTTTTGCGACGGGCTAATAGTGGCCTGTAAGCAACAGCGTAGTGCGAAAATAAAAATCGCAGAGATTTGTGTTCTCGGTGAGAATCGCGGACGCGGTCAAGTCCTTCCGCCAAGTTGAAAACACGAGAATCCCCTCTTAATACGCGAAAAAACGCTCCACCTTTGCAGCACTTCTTGCAGCATTTAAAAATCCTCCGTCCCCTGTAATGCACAGATGAGTCTGTCTCGCTCTTATCTCTCTCTGGTTCTTGACAAATCGCTCACCGCTTTATCTCCAGGTGTGTGAAACTCTGTGCGTTTGTGTGCGTTGAGGACATACAACAAACTGGGGCTTCAGCTTAGACAGATGTCAGTGACCGAATCCTCCTTGTCCGGTCTACCTATTTTGCATAAATTCCCTCCTCCTCCTCCCACCCCAAACCCACCCCAGTCGGCAATAAACCGCAGGTTTCCCTCCACGTGTCACCGCATTATCGGGGTTTTTTTCTTTGGCGCGCGGGGGGGGGGGCTGGTTGGGTTGGGTTGGGTGAGTGAGTGAATAGAGCAAACAGGGCCACGAACGAGGTGTGGTCAAGAGATCAAGATAAACGACTGCTCTAGGGTTGCAATCGCCTGACATATCTCACCGGAATCCGGGCGCGCTCAACGGTTCCTGTGCCCTGTAAGGATCTCCGCTATCAACACATTTTATTTCAATTGCAACCGAATCTCCTGACGTAACAGAAGAGCTCGCTCGGAGCACCTTTTCAGACATCCATCATGTCTCCAGCTTTTGTCCTCATGCAAATACATCTCTTGTTCTTACGCTCGTTTTTTTGCGGGCTCTCCTCAGCAATCAATAAGAGAGAAAAATTTAAATAATCGTCTGTCGTATCAAGTACTGTGTGTACTCGCACCTATGTACGCACAGCACCTACGTGTATGTAAATCATTCCTTGGGGAGCGCCAGCTGCCTTGTTGCTGGCAGGGTCCAGGCGCTCCCTCTCAGGGGGTGTCTGGCAGTTGGACATCTTTGGGCTTGGCTTAACCCGGGAAAAGATTGCTTTACTTGTTGTCATTGGTCATGGGTACTTGCATTAAGCCGCGCTCATCTTGGCTGTTGCTGCCAGCTATTACGTTGACTGATGATGACCAGGGGGTCGCGCCATTGTACCCGTCCTACTTGGTGCATTACAGTTGCATTGTGTGTAGTGCATACGTCACTGACATGAGCAACAGCGGCAGCAGCAACAGGCGCAACAATGCGGACACTATATAAAGAGACCCCTGGACATGAGCCAAGGTAAATACACACTGTGCGTATGCACACACAATGCTGCTCTGGTATTGTTCTGCCAGACGCATGCGCCACCATCCGGCGCATGTCACTGTATCCTGTGTGCCGTCCTCCATTTAGAAGCATACAGGGTGGGGACAGAAATTGGTTATATAGTGCTTTAGGTGAAGCCGTCGCCACTCGTCCTAGTTGTTTAGGGTTAGGCTAAGTCAGGTTAGATAGATTTAAGGTTAGGTTTTCGTGGTGTCCTCTTCTTTCCCCTCCCCTAAACGACCACGAGACCCAAAATTTTTACTTCCAACACTTTTTGACGTTGACGTTGGCTTATAAAACAGCATGGGTGAAATTTTCTGGAGAGACCACCTAAAAAAAAAAAAAAAGAAAGGGTGGTGAATGCCCAAAGCCACCACGATGCTAAGTAATGTTGCCAAATTTGGCATTGTGGAGCCGCCTATGAATCTTGTTCGCTTTTATTGCCAGCTCTGTCTTGGCATCTGGTCACTCCAGCCAGGATTGATGGCTTTCCTCGACCCAGTATTTTTCCCACTGGGCTGGTTCACTGTGATTTGCGACTTTTTTTTAATGCTCCGACCAAAAAGGTCAGAGTTCCTCTTACTACTAACAGATCTCTTTTCTCCTTCTTGAATTTCATTTTTTTTACCCCCGACTTTTCGCACAAGGAGCTTGTTCTAATAGTCCCGAGCTCCGAGATTTCCATCACGGCTCCTCCGCTCTACAAAGCGAGACCCACCGCACACATTTGTTTCCTGCCAAAAACTCAAACACCGACAGAAAAGAGAGAAAAATCTCGGGTCGAGAGAGAGAGAAAATGGGTCAAATGTTGGGTGGCAGCAGCATGACTGCTCTCTTTCTTTTTCTCCCTCTTCCGCCTCAAGAAAATAAATGGGCAATCGAATTCTTCTCCGGGATGAAGGTGAAGGAATCTCTTTTTTTCCGGCCCTCCCAGTTTCTGCGCTGATGATGCCGCGATAAAAAAGACGATGATTTCATCCCATCACTCTCGTCTCAAGAGGACAGCCCAGAAACCGTTTTCTCCCTCTTTGAGGGAGAAAAAAGGCATTAGTTACGTCTTTTCCCCCCAAAGTTTTGGGCAACGAAAAAAAAAAATCTCGAACATTTTTGAGCTCGAAATAATGATCTGATTGGATCCTTGTTGACGCAACAATGGCCTAAAAAATCTCTCTCTCCTCACGCGTGATCGCGCAATCCCTTTACTTGTGAAGGGTCGTGGGAACTGATATAAATGGGCGGAAAAATCGTCCTATTCTGTTTGGCAGAACAACATCAAACAGAGTCTGAAAAGCTTTTTGGTTTTCACTCCCAATTACATCGACGTCACCAGAGAGATGACGATCGATGGACCGGCCGAGCCACCTCCTTGAGCGCGTAATCCGCTTACGTATTTATCTTTTATTGTAGGCCTTTTGTAGGTGACAAAGAGGATTAATCTTTGCTGCAGAGTTACAGGTATTCGCTTTTCAGGTGGGAAAACAGCGTGTTGCAAATTCCGCTCCAAAATCACACCCCAGTGCGCTCTCCTCAGGCAGTGAGAGGGAAATTGCCAACGATCAAACGTACCAAACTCACCCAAATGCAGTTTCGCCACTCAAGTCGATACTTCTCTGAGTCTCTGGTGTCGCCGAAAAACTGATGCGCTCGATCGATACTTTGAGGATCGAGTATCGGACAGAGGTCGGAGTATGATCGAGCAGACGATACTTTGCTTTTTTGAAGTTATCACGACGCGGGGTGACGTCGAATCCGGTGCAATCCAGGTAGAAATGGAGGTCATGGAAACTGACGCCATAAGCCGAGTGATGTCTTGAGCAGGTGACGTCATATACGGGGTCTGCTGTAGTAAAGTTGTAAAAATGTCATTAAAGAAGGTACTCGTTCTAGTGCATTCTGGCTGTTCTCCTCCAATTTGCTTCCAGCTTTTTACGTAGCAGAAAAGTGTCGCTCGGTGTGGGATTTGACGGTCCAAAAAGAGTCGTATCTGTGGCGCGATCCGAATGAGCAAGTATCCTACAGTGTATTGTGTGCGTTCGCATGTTCTCAGTACAGTGGAACCTCCTTGCATGAACATAAGACTGCTCATTTTTCTTAAGTGCAACAATAGGCATTCTCGAGGAGAATATGCAGCAAAGGTCGCAAGCTGGTTCCACCATGCTTTTGAGAGCTGTACTTGTGTTTGTCTTCCTGGTGTCTCCAGCATTGTGGCGTGAACATTCCTAACTCTGCCTTAGTCAAATGGTGCTTGAGGAACCTCTGATTTTGTCGCACTGGCACAGTTGAAGGAGTCGTGTAAAATGTTATGGCTCCAGAATGCTTTTATAACTAGCAACCCGCACAGGTTCAAGACTAACCTAGTGAAGGTGCTTTTGGACTCTTCACTCTCGGTGTCTCGCTTTGAGACAAAACCAACAAGCATCAATTCCTCCTCATTTGTTAACAACTTCAAAGGTTCTTGCTCAAGTCTTGGCCATGAAATACCAAAAATATGAGCACAACAACCAAAGGCTTAAAGGTCCAAGTCTTTGTACGCACATAAAAATGTCTCATTTGACTTACTCACAACTTTGACTTGAGTTCCTCTTCTCGAGCCAACACGACTCAATCAGAAGCGAGCAGAAGGGTAATAAACAAACTGGACCCAAGTGCAAAACGAGGCTGTGCGATTAGCAAAGTTTTTGACCCTCGTTTGAGTGATGCTTCATTCACTCGTTTTCTCGATGATTTCCAGCAGGAGAGACTTTGAAGAAGGGTTGCGGATTTTTTTTCCCTTCATCTTCTGTTTCTTGGTCAATCACTGTTTTTGCGTTCAACCTGCAGAAAATGAGAAGGTCTCGTCATCAACCACAGAAAAAGAGCTAATTTTTTTCCCGTCCCTTTAGTAATTTTTCTGAAGAAGCACCAGAAATGAGAACAGCCCTGGAGAGATGACTTTTACGTGAACTACGGAAGATTGCCCAGAGACCTCTGACCTAACTCACGGACTTATGACGGACAAGAGTGGGCCCGTTGTCGACTGGCTAGCGACACCAGAGCTGCCAGGGACCGGTAATCTCACCAATAACTGCATGCTCGGTGTCTGTTAAAGAGAAGACCGTTTAGGAACTCCTTCTGACCACTCTTGTCCGACAGGGTCCTCGGATAACCAAACCGGACTAGTGCACGCTCTTTAGGTCGCAGCGCGCACTGCACACCCTCTTGATCTCTTGGCATTTTCCCATGTATACCCCCCCCCCCCCCTCCATTGCTACGTAGTGCAAACAGCCTCTGATGGGAAGTATGAGCAGGCACATCCCAAATCATTCAGCTACTCCTGAACAGTCTTCAGCGCTTCTTTTCGATTAGCAAGGGCACTTTATCAAAAATGAATGGCTGAGAGATTCGTCAGTGGGCAAAGTCTTTACCAACAAACACGGACCCTGAGGCTTTTCAAGAGTGGAAGATCGTTAGTTACCATTAACCTTGAAAAAGCTTTTTTTCTTCTTCTTCTGCTTCTTCTTCTTCCACTGCTACAGAGGAGCATTAGCGGTTTGTCTCCTCCTCGCAAACAAGAATCCCGCTGACAACGACCATTAGGGCAAAGAATCTCCTCATCTTTACCGATTATTTTTTTTGTCGGGCAGATTCCCGGTAAAGATTACACGTGCATGAAGAAGATTTGGGTCTGATGAGTCTTCTCTCTCTCCACGAGACAGCGGCGGTCACGCGACCATGAAATTTTCAAGTACATCCAGTGAAATCTTGCCTACGACTTGCACGGAGAGAGAAAAGTTTATCAATGGCTGGGCTGAAACGTTGCTTCATTCTCATCTTGGCACAATAGCTTTGACCAGGCGAACACGAATCCACAACGACACTAATTAATTCCTCCGTCAAAGGCCAGGGAAACCGCAAAGTCGTGCACACAGGGAGGATCGGTTGAAAATTTCAAGTTCCCTCCCAGTTGGGGGAGATACAGGGTGGCCACGCAGTTCGGGCTCATGTTGCAGCGAGGAGACGTCGCCACTCACGCGGGGCTTGGAGGCCGTCAAGTCCTCGGCCAGGCGGATGCAAGCAGATCACTGACTGAATGAAGGCTTCTGCCATGAAAATGAGTCACGTCCAAATATGAGCCGTGATGATCCAGGTACTCTACTAAGTGACGTCAGTTATGATGTCATGGTCGGGACCAGTTAGGTTAGGTTGCAGATCGACACGCAGTAAAATCATAATGTACCTAATGAAGATCAGAGATGAGATATGCAGGTAATTTTGTCCTGCACTGTTCCTGTCTCCGCACTGCACTTCATCCAGGCCCAGTAGGTGTGGTCTTTTCGGTCAGTGCAGTGACATGCGCAGTCTGGGAGGGACGCTGCATCGATGGCGATCACTTCTTCATCGAGCAATGTCAAACTGTGCGGAGCTTTTGAGAGAGTTTACTTGAGTGCTTCTGCAATCCTTGACCGAGAAGCATCGTCAGCTTGTCAGCCACCCTGTAGACGGAGGGACTTTTTGAAGGGGGTCAGGCTCATTAAAAAAGCAGCAGGACGGTCCAGATCTGCTCAAAGGGGTGGTCTCTAGACAAAAGTTGACGTAATTCGAGTATTATTCATGCACGTCAGAAGCTGCTAAACGCTCTCAGTCACGCAGAAAGGAGTTGTCGGAAGATTCGAAGGAACTCGGAAGTTGGTTTTTCGACTCAGATTTATGAGCCAGTCTCGTTTTGTCCGCCGCTCCCAAAACAATGTGAACACACACGCGGGACGGGCGGAGTCTTCGAGCTTCAAGCTGCATTCTTTTGCTCGCTGCTTCTCTGCTCTGACAGGAAAAAGCCAAAGCCACAGTTGCCAAAGCCTCGTCCAAGCTATGGCACCCATGGGAAAAAAAAGACGTGGTTTCTCTCTCTTTCTGCATATCCATTGAGAGCTCGTTCGTTCGATCTTATCGGGGAGAAATTCGAGACAAGTGTTGCTTTGTGGACGACAAAACTCTCTGCGGATGTTGGCAATTTGTTCTTTTCACAGTTTTCGTTATCTCTCTCAATATTCCTTCTCATTCTCTCCCTAACGTAGTGAGATAAGACGAGTTTGCAGCCGTGCATTGCAGAAGATTCAAGCAGGATTTCTCCAGCTCTGGCTGCTTCGACCCCACCGTGACCAATTCGTCATTGCTCCAGTTCAATTGGTCGTCTGTGACGTCAGTGCTGACTTGCACTTGCTGGCACCTCGCTCTTTTCGCTCTTGTCTAGCCCAGATTTTCTTCGGGCTTGACACAGGTGATTGCAGAGCAACATGAGCTTGAAGCAGGCAGGCACTTTTCCAGTCACTTCCCCTCATGATCAACGTACTCAGGCTCTGCATTTTCCAGATTGTGGAGAGTCTCTGTCAGACCGTTAAGTCGTAAAATTTCTTGGTGTTTTCGTCGACATTTGCATGTGCGACTATCAATACAGGATCGCCTTTAAACTCTGGCCAGGGAAGAGAGAGAAACAAATGATGTCTGGAAGTGGCGTTTCCGATTTATAATGACCTCTCTTCCTCTACTGCTTCGCCGTGGTGGCCGACGTGGCCGTCGTCGCCGTCGCGGTCGTCGCCGTCGTCCTGGGAAGGAAGGAAATGCGTTCTGGTCCCGCTTGGACGGACAACGTCAATGACAGATTGTTTTCTGCGCTGGACTTGCAGGCGCATGATCTCATGTGAATATCTTGTTTTTCTCCTCAATTGCTCCAGCCTAGTGCTGCACCCTGGAGACAGGGTGGTCAACAAAACTCTCTTTTGCTTGGCAACGCCTTTTGGCAAAATATGCAATACTGACATGAGTCATGGCAGCACGTGGTGGTAGCCGCGGTCAAAAATGGTGCCTAAGGGCAACAAAAGGAACTTCTTTTGGGGCCAACCTAAGCCTGGACGGACCTGGACCAAACTTGGCCCAACACTAACCTAAACCCGCACTCAGCTAATCTAACTAGTCCCCATGGTGGGCGCGAAGTACTCTGTGTCGAGGCAGCTCGAGTTCACCCACTGGGAACTGTGCGAGGCTTTTTACTAATCGGCCGAATGTGGTTTCCAGGCTCTCTCTGGTGTGACGTCTCTGGAACGAAAATTAAAAAAAAATTATTAAAAGGTCTCCTCAGATTGAACATGTAAGAGCAGTTGGTTGTTGGCCACCCTGTAGTGCCTATATCCTGTATGCATTATATGAGCAAGCTGGCAAGTGTTTCTAGGAATCGTTCGAGGGCGAGCAGAATATGACAGGATCAGAAGTTTAGGCATCAGCGGGGAGTCCGCCGAGGAAGATAGGCTTATTTTCCTTCCCAACGGGCGTTCGCCGCGCCATTTGCCGTTGGAGGAAACAACACATCAAGCCCGCTGCGTTCCATTTGGTTATCATCATCGATTTCAGGCGCTTCTTTGTTTCTGATGCCTGCACAATCTTTCCAACTTGTGGGTGACACCGAAGGAAAAGCCTCTTAATTCCTTGTGTCACCAAGAATGCGCGTGTGCATACCTGGCGGCTGCACCTTAATTAAGCCGGAATTTCTCCTCCAGGAAGATGTCGCATTTAGATATCCTTTGAGAGGAACTTTTCGTCACATGTCAAAGGAGGAACCGACACTAACGACGGACAGAGCAGAACAAAGAACGACTCATCGGGTCGCTTGTTTATCGAGCAAACACTTGGACGAAAAATTGTTCGAATGACAGAGCTCTCCTCAGGCGGAGACACGTATGTAGGACACAATGAGTCCGTTGACACTGTTGTTATCGTACACGCATGAGACGGACGTGCCGGAGAGACTCTACAGGACTCGTAGACCGTGCAGTAATCGAATAGTAATCATAGTCGCTCATCCGGGATCATGTGCCAGACATGATGTATTGTAGACATTTTGTGTTTTCATCCGACACTCTTCAGCATTCCAATGCAATGCTTGGTAACTCTGGGACAGATTGCCAGGGGAGTTGCAGCCGTTTTTTAATACTTTATTCAATGAAAAGTCTAACCATAGTTGGGATGGTTTTCTACATTTAAAAGAGCAGAACAATATGGATGTCCGGTTTATGCATTGGCAGAATCAAATATACTTTTAGTCAATTTCACTGAATTCCACCCTCCATCTTTGGAGATGAAGGATGATTCTCTCAATTCTTGTGCAAAGCCTCCTGACACAAGTTGGTGCATGGACAACACGGACGTCACAGTTGACTTCAATTGCACCATCCTTACGGCTTTAATTTCCCTCGCAATCTGTACATGTGAAAAGAAGTCTGCCTAAATGAGACACTCTTTTTTAGCAGTTTCGCTCAAACCGGACTTGGTATTTTTTGTGCCACACCTCTTAAGAGCATTGCTCGTTGGATTTGTGCCCAAAGCGGAGCAGGTCCAAAATGGACAAAGTACAAAGACACATCAATGGCCGATTTCTGGGTGAGGATTGCCCAACAGACACTGTTCACCGATCTGGTGTTGCACGGCCAAGACCGAGACGAGGATGCTTTTTGAGAAACGCCACAAATAGCCTGTTGCTAACTTTTCATCTGCCACCATGATGAGAAGGTGGTGCGAGACACCCTGTGCGTACACATGTACGCGTGGATCAGTTCATGGTCAGGACAGTAATAAACCGTCTGGAGTGTCAAGGTCAGCTGTCCACGAGGTAAAGAAGAACCCTTTGAAGAAATGCAACAGATGTTGAGGTCGTGTGTGTTGACTCTAAATTTGCTGTCTTAATAACAGTGGAAGAAGTAGATTTATGCATTCAGGAGACGCCACTATATAGCGGCAGCCCACACTGTATGTAGTTCGCCTGTAGCTTCTCACTGCAACTCCAAAGCCTATTATGGTGGTGCGGCCGCCAGCGCTCCGAACGGTATGACATTTCTTGCCCCGAGCAAAGAAATGGTAGCAGCTCATTTAAATTTCTTTCATCCTGACGTACGCTTCATTTGAGACTTCTCCCTCCCTCTTGTCCTCTTTTTTCTTCTTGCCCGCCCTTTTTCCTCTCTCTTGAAGATTCCCAAGAAAACTAAGCTAAAACAAACTAAAAGATGTGTTTGAGCAGGTTATTTGAGTTTCTCATAAAGTTGGTTTTAAGGGGAAGAAGTCACCAGCACTTCTTGAGTTCATCACTCGACCTGGGAATTTTAGGTAGAGCAACAGAAACGTGGCAGTCATTGAACTTCTGCGAACGAATATCTTCAAAATGTGACTTCATTTGATTCTTCAACTACTGTTCTTGAGGCTAACCTGACGTCAAGTTCCGATCCGATCTGGTTAGGATGCAAATGTTCTTTTTATTTCAGCACTTCTCTCTAACAACGATGGCAAGAAAGTTGTCTTTCGGAGTGTCCCCAAATCCAACGTTAGTGTGCACGTTCCACTACGAAGCGAAGTGACGCGCCAGATAGATTTTGGACAGCCTGTCGAGTGCACGCACTGTGGCAAGCCTTTGTCTATCGTACTCAATGGAGACAGAGATCCATTTTTCAGTGTCATTTTCTGCGGAATCAGAGACAATTGCACACCAAGTTGACTGGAGGAGCAGCTGCCAACTTGCAGACATGACTGCTATGGCGGAGGGATGTGCAATCTACTTAATAATACAGCAGATTATTAACATAACATGACTTGAGAGTTCCACGAATGCGAATGACCGTTGAAGGCATTTTTCACTTTGTTGTCACCCAATTTTCACAATAGCCTCCTTCATTGTTTAGCGGCTGACCAATGCAAATAAGGAGGCCATTGTTCTGGCGAAATTGCAGATTTTTTCGCGGTTTTTTCCCACCACTGTGGTAGGCACTCGGCCGGACAAACCTGTGCAGCTGGTGCTGATGCGGCTGTGCCCGGTGCAGCGCTGCGGCACTCGTGGCACTTTGTCTGGTCGAGTCTGAAGCGTCTGACCCCTCAGACACTAGAACTATGACAAATATTATAATCCCTGGGAAATACCGAGATCGTGGGAATCGCATTTCTTTCATTCGCTACATAAATTTCTACTGGGTGTCCTCAAAGTCAGATCAGTCATGCTCGAAAATGCAACATTATATCCACTGCTGTCCCAACACTAAAAATAGAAATAATGGCCAAAACTGGAGAAAGAGTTGGAAGCAACAAAGAGTCCACCTAAAACTTTTCCTGAAGTTGCTAAAAATGGCCCACAAAATGAGACCTCGAATAATGATAAGTTCACAGTCAAAGCAGTTTTCGGCCAAATAAGTCAACCATGTCCATGTGACCAGAAGGTCAAAACTGTGAATAAGATAATACGCTGCAATTGAAATTGAACTGGACGAGTGTACGTAAATTTACAATGTCGATACAGTGTCTATTCGAAAATGCTCATCGTATGTGCTGGAATTTTTATTCTCTCTTTGGACACTGTTCTTGAACACTGAGTGAACGTTGCTGTCCTCGCCTGAAAAAAAAAGTGTTCGTTTATTCTTCTTTCATTAAGTTGTCTCCGAGCTGTTTTTTGCCATGCCAACAGACTTTTTTTCACACAATTTCCCGGTTGCTCATCTGCATGGCACAAAGACAATGCATGACGCAGCCTCTGCGCGATAATAAATGATGTGTGCGGACATGTGAAGTGAATGCTGCTGTAAATATCTGTCATTTCTCTTCTCCTGCATCATGCCAGAGAAGGGAAAGGGTTAGACTTTTGCATGGCAGCCATGCAAGTGAGTCCATTGTTTTCATTTGGGCAAAAAAGGAGAACGCTTTGATCTTGCACTGCCACCATTTAAAGCATGAGTTTCTAGTTGGTGGCAGCAAAATCGCCGCACATTTTTCTGTCTCTTCACTGCATGTTTTTTCGTCTGCGTCTCCCCGAACGTTTGCATACGCGTCGAAATCACCAGCTTCCGATTGCTTTTCCGTGTTCGGCGTCAGTCTGAACAGCAGATGCGCGCTCGCTTTCTCACTCAGCCGACGAAAAGCCCATTACAGCTCTGAGTAGCCGGAGAAGAGCTGAAACAAAAATTGTCTGCTCTCCCCTCTAATGAACGGTCCTTCCTCCCTCTCCCCCCCTCGCGTACGTGATTAAAATGTTCCGCGTTTTTATGACCAGTATTGAGTCATCATTTATCCAGCCGAGAAGCTCTTCATACGTAGCAGTGTGACCACTAGGGCGAGCAACGGTCGGACTCGACCAGACAGTTGGGGCAGACTCACCAAATAAACACATGTGTGGCGGGGCAGAGTGTGCAGAGAGGAGACTCGGTCTTGTCTGGCGGAGTGCCAAGCAAGTACAGGGTGGCTGGTGGTGCAGATCGTCAAAAAAGGGGTGACCACTTCTACAGAGAACCCGCGCTCTTCAATTTTTGAGATCTATTCCATTAGTTATCTCAGGTAAGCGTCCCAGAGGGTTGCTTCTGATGTAGTCAACACCACGTATAAGAAAGAAGTTCCGCGATGAGTCACAGTGCCAACTTTGTAGCCAAATCGTGTCAAGAGGGAGACGCTTATATTAGTCTATTATATCCATGCATAGATATCTGGTATGTAGAGATTATAGGACCTGGGGTTTTCTTCTCGTACTTGGCGGAGTGGCGTCTAAAAGTTAAGCGTAGTAATTCAAGCTAAAATTCTAGCCCCTGTATTTGCTTCCTCCGTCTCTCTGCAACACCCCGTAGCTCCGGAGGGTATTGAAAGGCCGTCTGCACAACCAAGTGGCAGTAATGGCCATTTTCTGACAAGCATGACTGTTTTTTCTGGCCACAGAGGCAGGATCACCCTTTTTTGTCCATGTGTGTAGACGTGCGTGAGCATGTAAATGTGTCCTCTCCCGGAAATGAAAGAGGCATTGAAGTGAAATTCAAGAGCTTTTCTAGAGATGTGAATTACTCATCAGACACGCCAGCAGAAGGCTTCCCAAACGAAAAGTGCGAATTTCCACTCATTCACTGTGTAGAGCTTGTCTAAGTCTAAAAGAGTGAGCTTTGAAAAGTGTAACACTCCCTGCAGTAGGAGCGACCGTTTGAGTCCCTCGCTCAATACTTTTACAGTACCTGTAGTACGCGCGACATGAAACATACTTACCTCATGAGTACAAGGCAAAAAAAAGACAGGACATCTGCATAGCAGAAAGCTAGAAGTATCCCCCGGGGGCTTTGTGCCCTCTGTCAGACACAGAGCTTAACTGCAGAGCAAAGGTAGAACTTTCTTCCACTCAAACAGGTCTGTCTGTGTGCTTGGAAAATGGAACAGTAGGTTTAGGTCTCATATTAGTTGGAAAACTGATAGTCCTCGCCCAGTGCATCCATTCCAACCGGTCTGTGCAGCACGAAGAGTCATTCACTAAAAACTGATTAATCCTTCGCCAATGAAATAGGTCCTTCTGTACAGCTACATCAGTGTAATATTAGACATCCTGGGTGAAAACTGGCTACCTACCCCTTTTCCACTTGGTATGGTTAAAGCAGTAGCGTTTTCAGCTGCAAATCCTTCGAGTGTCCCGCTTATGCATACAAGTCTTTGTCTGGTGGAGCATAGAGTGAGATGGCCCATAAAACCCCCTCGAGTCAGGACACGCCAGCATCACCCCCAGCCCTGTGTTTGTCTGCTAATACCTGGAGAGAGGCAGAAAGCATCGGGTGGCCATTCTCTCCCCCTTATTTATGGTAATGAGCCCTGCCTTACTCTGCAGCTTTGCTACCTAGGTCCAAAAATTTGCATTTTCCCCCAGTGTCTTGTTAGGGCTGAGCAGAGCTGAGCAGAGCTGAGCAGAGAAGCATTAGTGGTTCTTTTCTTTTCTCGCTGTCCCGAAAAATGTGGAATGCGTGCACGGGTCAGACAATGAGGAAATGGGGCCGGCGGTAATTGAGAAATTCAGGGCGAAGACAGGAGGAGGGAGAGATGAATTTCTGTCGCAACGGGGGATTTTTGGCAGGCCAATAACTTATCCCACTTCTCAGTAGGAGAGTCGTTACTGCTCTGCCTCGGTTCACACCTCTGTGTGTGCCAAGAAGAAGAAGAAGAAGATGAAAAAAGCTCGGCGATGTCGATAGGACATTTCTATCGTCATTAGCTCGTGAATGACTCAAGAAAGGATGGCAGAAGACGAATGGGGCAGCTGTCAAATTAGGTGAGGACCGATCAGGAGGACCTCGAGTCAACATCCTGGAGAGACTCGTGCTCCCAGGACTACCAATCCGTGACCAAAGGCGTCGCCAGTTCGCCTTGACTCGGGTCTGGGGTGACTTCTTCCTGAACTTGCAAAGGTGACGTGACAGAACCGCTTTGACACAAGCTGACTTGGTGCTCTTTGGTGACTTCCCGCAAAAGCTCAACAGTTTTTCATGAATGCAAGAGCAGTCAACTCGATCAGACTCGACTTGATCCTTCGTCCAACTGCAGCTAGCAAAAAAATCTAGCCGAGCGTACTCTGCTGCAGCCCTGATCAGAGACTACTCGACCCGCGCATCCCCACTATGCATAGTTTCATTTTCAGCATTAATCAATGCTAATCTCGCAGATCTCGGTCATTTTTTTGAAGGTTGACGCCAGATGAGAGCCTCGAATGAAGCTTTATTGATCTTATCTGCTCACCTTGGGCTAAAATCTAAACTTCTCAATTTCCGTTCATTAACTTAGTTAGCGCTCCACCCAAGACAGCAAAATCAGTTGGTCTCTCAATTGTGAGAGAGTTTGTATCGAAAATACTCCCCCTCCCCCAACTGTGCAGCAACAAGTGTTTGTTCTGATACACCCTGTACGAGAGAAGTTGTGTGCGTGCACCATGTGCATCAAGGTGCCTCTGCTTGCTTGATCGTGAAACAAATCTCTCAATTTCACTCCATAGCCCCAAGGAGTGCTTAAATAACGGATCCCTTGAATTTTTTTCCGAGCTCTTCACAGCGCGTGTCTACATTACACAGTGGAATCTGTCGGACAAACGAGCCCAGTAACGATATTTTTCGCTGCCGACTCCAAAATTTATTAAATAGAGGTGACGAGGATGAACTACTGTATGCTGCAATTTCGAGCTTCCACTGTAGGGTGGATACTTTGTCCAGGGACGACTTGATAAGGGGTCCCTGCTTTATCCTAGCGGCATTCTTGAATGAGCCCCCTTTTTTGCTTGCAGCGGACAACGAGTCCTGATCAAGCACAGGATAAAAGTTGTCATTAAGGGCTTTACGTGAAGGGATTCGGATCTTATCATTACACCGTCACTCTCTTTTTTCCAACCCCATGGAGTGTCCGTACTTTCAGACGTATACGTACAGGGTCTCCAATGAGTTTACCGTTGCACGTTCCATTTCGCGAGACCTTTTAACAAAAAGCTTCAAAATCTCAGTACCGAATTCGTTTACAGGAACGCACTCAATGTTCAAGTTGATGGTCTCCTTCACCACCGAGGACTGCACACGTGACATCAGTAGTATATTACAGTATATATATATGTAGGGTCATGTTAAAAGATACTGTCAACTCGTACATAACCTATTGTCCACCCTGTGCTCCTTATGATGTCCTGCAACAATAAATGGGTATCAGTGTGCCGGAGATTATTCCTTCCAAGTGAGGCATGGCCACTATCAGATGCAAGTTCTGAGAGAACCATTCACTATTAAGGTAATAAATCTGCCCCTCATCGACTTGACTCGCTTAAAGGCATTGAGAATATAACGTACAAGAAAAAAAATCCTGCCTTTGTTGACTGAGTAATAATAAAGGAGAGGGGGGAAGGCTCAATCAAAATCGATTAAATCATTCATGCTACTCCCAACTTCACACAACAGCCGCTGGCTACTGTACACAAAATAAAAGTCTCGTACTTGGCTCATAGATCAACAGTGGATTGAAATTTCCATGCCTGACGCATAATGACAAGTTATAAATCTCATCAGGTCGATGATAACTGAGAAACATTCTTTGTAGTCTTGCCTCACATAAGTCCGTTGCCACTTTTGGGAGCAATTTCTGCGTTCAGAGCGCTGTCTCCAGCATTTGCTTGGTGTGGAGACACCTTTGCCCAGACATTTGCATGCTCCACGCTGGTTCCTTCGTTGGAGTGGCACAACTTCTGGGCGAGGCCGCTTGGACAGTCCCGAGGCCGAGGTGAAGGAGCTTTTTGGAGAAATCCAACAAATCACAATGTTGTATCTGTTGTCCCGACGACAAAGAAGTGTGAACGGCCTTTTGAGTGTGGCGCGTAGAGACACGTATAAAAATTTGCCATGAGTGAAGAGTCGGCAAAATAAAGGGAATTCCTTTTGAAGCCTATTCTGCCTGGCTGTGGTGGCCTCACCTCTCTCTCGCACTTCTCTTTGGAAGCTCACAGAGCAGAAGAGGAATCATCCATCATAAGTCCAACGGGCAGACCAGAGAGAGACCAAAGCGAAGGGAGCAACAGGCTAAATCAAAATGCAACCTGAGCATAAAGGAGGCGTAATTTTCGGCTTTTGTACAGTGCGATGTCGGTGAATTTCAATCAGCAAATTGTGTCAAAGGTGTTCCTGCACCCGGAGGCGGCGGCTGTAATGTAATTCGTGCGTCCGCGCAGGAGATAGAGGAGAACAAGAAGAAAAAAAAAGAACAGTACAAAAAAGAATTGACGGTTGTCGTACTATTTTTCAGCCTTAGTGGGTTTGAGTAGATCGAATTCCTCATTTTCCTAGGCTCATTAAATGCCTCTGTTCTTCCAAGACCTGAGCTCTGCAGCTGTCTTTTTCTGCTCAAAACCCCCTTTGGTTTGACTTTTATCAGCTGAAATGTGGGACAAACTTCCTCCCTCCTCTGCTATCTGTCCTGGGCATCTTTTCTTGGGAGGCGAAATTAATTTCCTCGTCGTCTTGGCTCTTCTTTACCACGTGTCACGCAACACAGAGGGAAAAACCGACAAAATGAAATCAACCGTTTCAGTGCTGACGTCAAAAAGCAGCAGTTGTAGGTGTGCAGGCAGACATTCCACTTCTTTGCGGCGCGCATGTGCACCAACTCATGCATGTGTGCGCTGTAGCAATGCGGCTTGAGTCAGTGTGGGGGGCCGCGACGACCTCAGATGGAGCTGAAACGGCGTCATGGCCCATGTTGATCGACATGGCCAAGGCCAAGCTCGAGCAAGTCGGTCGCTGACCGGGCGCGCTGGCTGGAAAAAGAGTCTTCAGCATGTGCAACTTGGGCAGGGGTACTCATCAGAGACATTTTGGACATCGCAGTCTGGCTCATCGAGTCTCCCCTATCGGCATACAATCGCTCAGTCTCGTTTATCCGCGGTGAAATTGGAGGATGACCTAAGTAAGAGTATCAAAGGTATGATATAAGGTAGCTGATTCTCAAAGAAACGTAAGGACACCGGAAAAAAGGAGTTTTTTTTGCCGTCGACTGCTTCTGTAGCCGCAGAGAATAAAGTGAAGTCACTACAAAGCTCTCGGCAGTCACGCTCAGAGCAGTGAAAGAGGTTATAGAAGCGCTCCGTGGCAAGACTAACTCTTTGTGGGCCTCCACTGATGAAACTCTCATTGATGATCAACGACCATCTCAAGTCTGGCACATTAGAGATGCAACACATCAAGTGAAGCTAACTGTACTTTCGACCCAAGCGGAGAAACTACATTGACGTGAGTATATTGAATAACGCCACTGACATTTCCTGTCGGAAGGAAGCGAGGTCTTCCCTCACTTGTGCAACCAACCCCGCCTGGCTTGTGCAACCGAGGCTACGCAGCTTGTGGCACCAACGCCACATTGCTTGTGCAACAACAATCTGCGGCAAAAACGCAAATCCATTATGCAAACCGATTGAGAATCGCTCATGCCTGAGTGGGCACTTTGGAGAGGATGGGAACAAAACAGAGAGAAAAAAAAAAGATAAACATTGTAACACTGTTGAGTGACGTCTGAAAAGGCTACGCGGTGACGTTTCTTCACACGGTCAACAAACTTCATGGACGAGCAAAGACCCTGCAAAAATGTCAAAAATCTGCTTCCATTTGCTTACGAAAATAGGAGAATGACACCCAAAGAGCACTACGACCGTCTACTGAGGAGACGTAACCAATTACAGTGGAAGTTGTTACTTGACGAACGAAATGAGGACTTGTGGTATTATACGTACCGCAATTGACTCTCGGTTGGTCCAGAGTGAAAGATTCCACGCGAATTGGCTACGTCTTATATTGATGAGGAGGGACCATGAAATGAAACATTTCCAGGCTTTTGGGACCTGCAGAACCACATTTCTGATGACAAAGAACAGCGTCTCCGACGTGAGATTTGAAAGCGTGAATACAAAATAAGCGATGACCAACTGAGTCAGAGGAATTCAGCGGGTGTCAACTCAATTATTACAATTCACTCGGGGTCGGTGTCAATTAACCGCACATCCTTAACAAGGAATCCTCGCTCTGCAGACGAAGAGTCTTACTTTTCATTCCAGGTAAGGTTTTCTCTCCCAGTATCAAAAATGCGGACCAAAAAAGACTCTTTTCTTCCGTATTTTGCGGACAAAAAAGTAAGGTAAGAATGGTCCACAGAGCATTGAGCGTCCCTCAAAACGAAGACCACAAAAGAGGGACACTCAAAGAAAATTTACTACGGAGAAGTGAGGGCAAAAGAAGAAGCAACTACTCGTCTAGGCATGTATGTAGTACAACGCTTTGTCAGTGGTAGTTCTGACAGCATTATCGTTGTCACAACTGTTGGACCTGGAGTTTTTCACATATTGATCGTCCGTATGCAACAGTTTTCCTTCACAGCCATCGGCTAATCCGCAGCGCATGAGAGTAAACTACGAGTAGTTATAGCAACTGAGGCACCACGCACGCACGCACGCTCACGGGGCTCGAATTCAATGCTATGAATGCTAATGGGACTAAATATCGATTATGAAAGGCAGCTGCAGAGATCAAATTGGGGCTAATCCCTTCACACACACCCGAGGTGGGATGGGGGGAAGGGATGAGCTGTCAACACACCCAACCTGCCCATTGTTGCTTGCTATTTCGTAAAGTTCAGGATGGAAATGCGATTCAAATGAGTCAAAGCAGAGGAATGAGTAAGCCATTGAATCCAGGGGTAGTCTTGAGCCTCCAGTTATGGCACTCAATACGTTGGTAGTGGCGGCGGCTCTGAAGCAAGTTGTATGAATCGCTCTACGTATGTGACGTACACAAAAAGTCGCGGGAGAGGTTGCGCGAATCGTCTTAAAGAACTTCCGATACGACTTGGCAGACCTTTTGTACCCGTTCATGTTGCACACGCGTGCTTCCGGTGCCAATGGGGCGATGTCTTAAGGACTACCAGACCTCACGATAAGATTCGTGCCAACACTTTCGCCAGCGCTTTCGACAAGTACTGCGCCAAAAAAGATTCGACCCCTAACATCTCGACTCCTGCTTCAAACAGGTACTGACTGCATCAATGTGATCGCGGTTGTCCACATTTATTCCATCCTTCCGCATACGAGTGACATTCTAATCCTCGTCCTCATCTCCTCCCTTGTCTCCCTTCTTGGCGTTGCGCCTCTTGACTCTGCCGGGCCTGCCGCCGCCGAACGGGGACTTGAGCGAGAAGTCGATGTGTTTCTGGCTGTCCAGACGGACGATGAAGCTGGGGACGTTGACGACCTGCCGAGAAAGAGAAGAGATTGATTCCAGACATGCCAAGGAAGAAATGGTTCCTCTGGGACTTGCCTGCTTCCGGACGCGAATGTGTCGTTGCCTGATGAGCACCCTGGCGTGATGGATGCTCTTGGCCAGGCCCAGCTTGAAGACTTGGGTCTGGAGGCGGCGCTCCAAGAAGTCCTCGATCTTCAGGCCCAGCACGTAATCGAGCTTCATGCGAGTCTCGTCGAGAACGCCGACGCGGACGAGACGTCTCAGAAGTGCGTTGCCCTCGAACAAGCGACGAGGGTCCTGAAGGAGAGGCAAGTTATTCGTACAGGACGACTGCAAAAGAGCCACAGAACTCCCCTTGGAGTGCGGCTTCTGCTACATTCCTTGCACGTGGCACTAACACGGTACAAGTTTGTTCCACAAAAAAGTCCCGATTAAAGGAACTCGACCCAAATCGACTCCGTCAAACTGGTGTCGTCAAAAGGTGGAGTCCGCTCACCTTCTCCTCAAGAGTAAGCAGCTCTCTGGCGGCCTTGCGGATCTTGGCCAGGGCGAACTTGACTCTCCAGACCTCTCTTTTGTTCCTCAGGCCGTACTCGCCGATGAGCTTCAGCTCCTGGTCCAGTCGGGTCTTCTCGAAAGGCCGGCGAGGCGTCGAGTAAGTCTTGGAGTTGATGGTGGGCACACGGCCGTTCACCATGTTGGCGGAAGAAGTGGTCTGAGAAGAAGGTCACAAACTTGAGATTCTGACAGAGCTTTGTTTCGCGGGTCTTTTTGGCCTCAAAGGCCGAATTTCGGGCCTTTCTTACCCTCCTTGGTAAAGTTCACTTCGTTCCCTCACGGACGACGCCGGAAAAAGGAAGAACAGCTGCGCGGAAACGTAAACATTGCCTCTGAGTCTTGGCCCTGAATTCGCCCGGCGCCGTTGGCCTCTACGGGACCAAGGTGGGCTCTGGAGATCGACCCAAGCTCAGTCGAGGGCCCTTGAACTGCGAAAATACCAAGATCTGAATGGACCTGCACTCCAGGCGCAACTCGTCCTTCACGGACTCTGTTGTAAGCCATCGCCTTCGTTTGCGTCATTTTGGGCGCTTTTAGTCTCGGCCCCAGCTTCAGCCACCTGGCGGTGACGAACAGATCGTGGCTGTGTCGGCCGCTTGTCCTCACCCTGGAGAAGTGACGTGTCTCGGAGGCCGTCACCGGGAACCATTCAGGCAGCAGCAGCAGCAACAGCAGCAGCGCCAGCTCGTTCACCTCACACTGCCTTTACAGTAGTGAAAAGACCGCATCTAAGTCGAATCCTCTTTGCGGGGCAGAGTTCTTCTTGCACAAGGCGTCCCACGACTGAGGAAGACGTCAGCGGACCCCTTTTGCACGACGGAGGTGGCCTCGTCAAGGGCGTCCCAGGACCAACACCATGGTAAGTTGTTTCTTGTAAGTTGTAGCTGTCGAGTTTCTCATGTGCAAAGTCTGCCTCCTCCTCAGCCGCTCCGACTCGACATCAAGCGCCGCCTTACGGCCCGCTCGGACCGCGTGAAGTGCTGCGACCTCCATCCCTCTGAGCCCTGGATGCTGGCCTCGCTCTACAACGGCAACGTGCACGTGTGGAACTATGAGAGCCAGACCTTGGTGAAGTCGTTCGAGGTATGTACAATCCAAGTTGACGCCTTGCTCGGATCCTGCGTGGAGGACGACGACCTTTCAGGTGTGCGACCTGCCGGTAAGGGCGACTCGGTTCGTGCCACGGAAAAACTGGATCGTGACCGGGTCCGACGACATGAGCATCAGAGTATTTAACTACAATACGTTGGAGCGTCTGCACTTATTCGAGGCTCATTCCGACTACGTCAGGTGCATCGTGGTGCATCCCACGCAGCCTTTTCTTCTGTCGAGCAGTGGTGAGCGTCTAATTACAGATATGTGGATAGCACTTCCTTTTAAAGCACACTCTATGATTGAAAACAATTGCTCACAGACGACATGACGATCAAGCTCTGGAACTGGGACAAGAACTTCTCCTGCGAGCAAGTGTTCGAGGGACACACTCACTACGTGATGCAGATTGTCATCAACCCCAAGGACAACAACACTTTCGCGTCAGCCTCGCTGGATCGGACCATCAAGGTCTGGCAATTGGGCTCCACTAGTCCCAACTTCACCTTGGAGGGTCACGAGAAGGGCGCCAACTGCGTGGATTATTATCACGGAGGAGACAAGCCCTATCTCATCTCCGGCGCTGATGACAGACTGGTGAAGATCTGGGATTACCAGAACAAAACGTGCGTGCAGACTCTGGAGGGTCATGCACAGAACATTGCAGCAGGTGAGAAGTCTTTGCCCAATCTTCACAACTGATCGACGTAAACGAAGTAATATTCTCTATTACTGATCTTCAATGCTCTTTCGCATTTTATAGTGTCCTTTCACCCTGAGCTCCCCATCATTCTTACCGCCTCTGAAGACGGCACTGTCCGTATCTGGCATGCCAACACCTACCGCCTCGAGAACACGCTCAATTACGGTCTTGAACGCGCTTGGACCCTGGCAGCCCTGCGCGGGTCCAACAACGTGGCCGTAGGCTACGACGAGGGCTCTATCCTCATTAAGCTGGGACGTGAGGAGCCCGCAATGTCCATGGATACAAGCGGCAAGATCGTGTGGGCCAGGCACTCAGAAATCCAGCAGGCGAACCTCAAGACTAAGTTAGACCCGGACGTCAAGGACGGCGAAAGATTATCGCTCAGCGTCAAAGACATGGGGAGCTGCGAAGTATACCCACAAACAATCGCGCATAATCCCAATGGAAGGTAGGCCTACCCTACATACAGTGATAGGTGTGAACAATGTGGTGTACTGGTTTGCCTTCAGGTTCGTCGTGGTGTGTGGCGACGGCGAATATATCATCTACACTGCGATGGCTCTGCGAAATAAGGCTTTCGGCTCTGGTCAAGAGTTCGTCTGGGCTGCCGACTCGTCACAGTACGCAGTTCGCGAAAGTGCATCCACGGTCAAGGTCTTCAAGAACTTTAAGGAGCGCAAGGCCTTCAAACCTGACTTTGGAGCAGAAGCGATATTTGGCGGATATCTTTTGGGAGTGAAGTCTCCATCTGGTCTGTCCTTCTTTGATTGGGACTCCTTGGAGCTGGTCCGGAGGATCGAAATCCAACCCAAATCTGTATTTTGGAACGAATCTGGTGAATTGGTGGCCATAACCACCGAAGAGTCCTACTTTGTGCTCAGCTACGACCAGGGAGCAGTTGCAGCTGCAGCAGAAGCAGAAGAGGAGCAGAACGAAGATGGAATTGAAGCAGCATTTGACGTGAGTGTTACTAAATACAGAGTGGAGGAGACTGGCCTCTGTCACGTAACTATTGCTCATAGGTTCTTGGAGAGGTTCAGGAGTCCGTCAAAACAGGTACCTGGGTGGGCGACTGCTTTATCTACACCAACGTCCTCAACAGGCTTAATTACTACGTTGGAGGGGAGATCGTTACCATTTCTCACTTGGACAGGTAACAAATGCTGTTTTTCTTTCTCGAATTGTTATTTAGTCTTTTCTGCCTTCTGCTCAGGACCATGTACATCCTGGGATACATCCCGACGGATAACCGCCTATACGTGAGCGACAAGGAGCTCCACGTCGTGTCCTTCCAGCTGTTACTCTCAGTGTTGGAGTATCAGACCGCCGTCATGAGAAGGGATTTTGAGACGGCTGACAAGGTGCTTCCAACTATTCCTAGGGAACAGAGGACTAGGGTGGCGCACTTTTTGGAAAAGCAGGGCTTCAGGCAGCAAGCGCTCGCAGTGTCTGCTGATCCCGAGCATAAGTAAGAGTGGCTGGAGACGCCGAAACTATAGTGCCATATGCATTTTGTACCGTGTGTATCTTGGGCAGGTTTGAGCTGGCCATTGGTCTGGGAGACCTGAAGACTGCCAAAGACTTGGCGCTCACCCTCGAGAGCGAGCAAAAGTGGAAGCAACTGGCGGACTTGGCCACAGAGAAAGGACGGTTTGATCTGGCACAGGAATGCCTCCACAAAGCGCAGGACTTTGGAGGGCTGCTACTTCTGGCCACTTCTTCCGGTGAGGACTTGAACAAAGCACTTGTAGAAGCACTGCAGACAGACACGTCCTGACATTTTCAGGCAACAAGTCGATCATTGAGAAGCTCGCTCAGTCTGGTAGTGAACTGGGCAAGAACAACGTTGCTTTCATGTCTCACTACATCTTGGGCAACGTCGATGAGTGCCTTAACGTCCTCATATCTACCGAGAGGCTACCGGAAGCTGCTTTCTTTGCCAGGACGAGGCGGCCATCAAGGCTACCAGAGGTATTTGTCCAATGTTATATCAAGTGTCGTACAGCACATGCATTATTCACATTTGCCCGCTCAGGTGATGGACCTGTGGCGTCAAAAGGTGTCGTTATTGTCTGAGAAGGCAAGCAAGAGCCTTGCCGATCCCAAGGACTACCCAAATCTTTTTCCTAACTACTCGGACAATCTGGAGCAAGAAAAGGCCAACTATGGAAACGGTTCACCCGAGTCTGAGGTGAGAACGTGACCTGCTCTAACTTTCGCATAGTGCATTAAACTATAGAATGAATCCATCCGGTCATGTATCATGTCCTATCGAAGGAACCCGCTTCTGTTGATAAGGCTCCCAAGGAGCAACTTGATCCGGAGGAAGAGCTCGAGCAGGAGATGGACAGGCTCCGGTTGGAGGGCGCCGTCGACGACGTAGAGGACGACGTCACCCAGGAGGAAGAGGAAATGCTTCGTGATTGATTGTTTGAGAAAAATTATTACATCACCAAATCAGTTTATGACATCATCTACTTGGGTACTGACATCACCAATGTGAGTGGTTGTGTCACTGAATCTAGTAGTGATATTGGGTAATGATGGCCAAAATTTTCAGCATCAAAAAGTCATCAGAACGAGAAAGAAACTTAAAGTTGTGAAGGATCAGAGCCTTTTCAAAGGCCTTTGATGTCCATTTCCTCTTTTCTTGTCGCCCAAATGCAGATGGTTTTTCCTCTAGCGGTGTCTGCAGACAATGGCAACAACACCTGCAATAATGCACCCCTAATCGCATTATTGCACCCTCTTTTTGTCCACCCGTAGGGATTGGCATGCATGTATAAATAGTGTACGCATACAAAACCTGAGATTTTCTCCCATGCTTTGAGTCGACCGTTTAGCATGCTGACTTACTGGTGATAGTTTGTGTTTTTTGGTGGTGAAAATTTTGTTGAAGTGACTGATCCATGTAGAGGCGCAACTACTTGACTTGGTGATGATCAGTACTAGGTTTGGTGACAAGGGCTACTCCATTTGGTGACGCCAAAAGCTACGTCCATTATGTTTTTACATTTTCCTTTGCACCCAGAGAGACAGCGTGGTGTTTTGTTAAATAAAACCTGCATTTTAAATCTTGACAACTGTCCTGTCTGTACTCATCGGTCCGTGTACTTCTGAATAGCAGGTGCGAACGTACGTGACGTGTGTGCTTATGGCTCAATGGATACAACAGATGGCTGAGATTGGTTGAAAGCTGCACTTCATTGATTACTCGCCGGACTGTGAGTACCATCGTAAAGTAGATTGAATGTCCTTGTATTCACGCACATTGTAGTGATGTAGCGAAGTTAAACACTGATCAATTATTCTATCTGTACGGCTTTGTGACTGTTAGGGATGATTGAGAGCTCAGGGACCACCAATCTGGTCACAAATGTGTCACGCGTGCGGGGTGATTGGGGAAGTGGGGAGGGTGATATGAAAGGCCACCAGTTTGATAGATGGAGCGATGACAACGCTGGCTTCGGAGGGGCAAGAAAAGGACTTCAACTAGACTCTGCCAAGGTTCAGTCTCCTTTGCGGCTCGTGCATAAGAAGAGCCTTTCTTCTCAGGACCTTGTGAGAAAAGAACCTGTCTGTAAGATAAATCAATACCTGAAGACGTGCACTATGTGGCCAAGAAAGGAGGTGGGCGAGGCGGCGATGAGTTGATGACCATTTGGAAACACTCATGCACAGAGAGAGGGAAGGAGGGAGAGAGAGAGAAGAGAGAGAAGACAGGTAGCAAATCTACGACAGCAGCCGCCTCAGTGCTTCATCACCTGGCAATTGCCTTAAAACAACAACAGCGGCGGCAACAAGTCCAACATGACTTTGTGGCTCCTGTCATCGGTGCTCATGGTGGCTGTGGTTTGCTGCTTTGCCCAACGCACTCCCACCATCTCGTACATCACCCAGCCAGACATTGTGACCAGGATTGGTGGCACCATCGAGATGGATTGCTCAGTGCTTTATGCAACCGAGTACCCAGTGCTGTGGGTCAAGTTGCCCCAAAACTGTGGAGAGCGGGATTCAGATATCAGGTCTTTGGTGTCTGATCAGTGCACCCCGCTCCCACTCAGCTCAGGATCGGCGCTCATTGTCAGGGATAACAGATTCAGGTACTTGCTCCGGCGCAGGAGGAGCCCACATTGTATGTAACAAATAGAGCACGTGGGTCGTATGCACGTCTGTCTGTCCGTGCGTGTGACTGTCCGCGGGTGATTCTCGCGGCTGATTTCCAGGTCACGCACGGCTAAGTTTTGGCGACTGTTTTGGCGGCTGTCCGCGGCTGGTTTTCGCGGCCGGTTTCCAGCTTTTCGCGGCCGATTTCCACCTTGACTGGTTTTTGCGCGTGTTGAGTGCAAAGGTTTTGGTTTGGGACACGGTCAGACGCACACACACGCTTTATATTTTTGCCATTCTTTCTACCCAACTAAGTGGATAGCTTGAAAGCGCTAGTATAAACATATATTCATACGGTCGAGTTCCAAAGAATTCGTACAGCCGGGAGACGCAAGGAAGACGACAGCGCTTGCACGTACTGATAAGAAATTGGTTGATTATCATTGCTAGGACACCAGAGCACCATTTAAACTTAATGCTGTGACGATGATGATGTGAGTAAATGAACTCTGATTTTAGAGGGCAAAAGTATTCGGACATCATAAACGTCGCTTATCACTCTTACCATCGCTGGCGTCTCCGACGTCAGAGACATCGGTCAAGCCCACTTCTACGAGGCTATAGCAATGAAATACGAGAATCCAGCTATCTCTGCAAAAAATGTTATTTGCAGTTTATGGCTACAATGTCAGTTTTACTGCCTATTATATCTGTTTTTCATTAATTTCACTTTTGAATTCATTGTATTTGTTTGCAATTCCCGAACATACAAAGGTTATGGTAAGGTTTAACCGTGGTCGTATTAAATAGTAATGGCCTGAAGTTTTGGGATGTTGTAGACTAATGTCATAAATAGTTCATTCCTAATTTTCAAATTCTGGTGGCATAAGGATGTAAATGTTGATGTGGCATGTAAGTTCGGCTTATAATACACTTTATCTTGGCACTTGTGCCTCTCAGCGAGAATGAAGTCGGTCCTCTATATGGCCACTACCAGCTGCAGCGACACGTTCCCGACTGTGACGGAACTTGCCGAGGGATGAGAATTGCATACCAAACTGTATGTTCAAGGGGACCCACAACTTAAAAGTCCAAAGAGTTTATAAGTGTTTTGACATGTCCACTGAGAGGACCTTTCAATAAGGATTCGGGGTCCACTTGACCAATGGATGGTGAAAAAAGCTCAATGAAGCTCAATGAATGGCGCTCTGTACAGCGCGAATGCGTAAGCCAGTTATAGTTATAGAGTGCCTGTTTTGCATTTATTTCAGCATGCGCTATGATACTGCCAGCTCTACGTTTACGCTACAGATCAAGGATGTGCAACGCTATGATGAGGCTACATATCAGTGCCAAATCATTGTGGCCATCAACAACAAGGTGACAAGACACGTCAAGCTCAGGGTCAGCCAGCCCCCGGTCATTTCAGATAATTCAACTAGGTACTGACCACAAAACTGTACTCCACCTTCCACTTAAACAATGACTCTAAACAGGGCCGTGGTGGTTCAAGAGAATGCCCCAGCTGAATTGCTGTGCCATGCATCCGGCTCCCCAACCCCATCCATCTCTTGGAGGAGAGAGAACAATGCCATCTTGCCTACCGGAGGAATACAGTACAGGTGAGGCAATTTCTGACTCACAAGTCGCAGCCTCTAGCGCACTTTGCACACGGATTCACGTCGCTCTTTAGGGGCAACGTGCTAAAGATTCACAGTGTGAAGAAGGAGGACCGAGGCACCTACTACTGCGTAGCGGACAACAAGATTGGGAAGCCGGCGAGGCGCAATGTGGCTGTGGAGGTGGAGTTCCCACCTGATGTCAGTAGAACAGGAGCGACCACAGTGTCACAGGCCTTGGGGTATTCAGTTCTGCTGAGCTGTCACGTTGAGGCCTACCCACCTCCAACCATCACATGGGTGCATGATGGAATCCAGCTCTCCACCAATAAGTTGTACATTGTTGATACTGGCTATGCGGTGAGTGAGAACCTCCCAAGATGGGTTAGTTTCATGCCACGAATAAAAGGCCTGCTTGGAGGCCGGCTAATTTTTATGTGCGTTAGTGACAAGAAATTAAGCAAGCACCTCTCTCACTCTCATATTGACACGCTCTACGATTGATACTTACTTGATTACTTGAGCGATTCACGCTCAAGTAGTCTGAGCGAGAGACGAAACACACTGTCAAGATTGAATGTCACGAGAGGGTCTTAGAGCAGCCCAAATAACTAGATTCCACTGTTCTATTCTAGCGGACGGACGACTTCACCGAGACGTCGGTGCGCATCAAGTCCCTTGGACGCCGCCAGCAAGGCAAGTACTTCTGCCGCGCGCAGAACAAGCTGGGCTCAGCCGAGCAAGTGATTGAGGTGGTACAGTCGTACCAACCAAACTGCATTGCTGGACTGTGTGAAGGATTCATTGGTGGAGCCAGCAAGCAGCAGCACACTTTATCGACAGTGATAGTGTTGGCATTAGCACTGATAACTGCAATATGAGGGTGGGGTGGGGTGTCAAATTCATAATACTCATGGTCTAATGCAAGTGTTTGTGTTTGTGTGTGTGTGTGTGTGTGTGTGTGAGAGAGAGAGAGAGAGAGAGAGCCTAAAGCACTGCTTGTTTGCGTAGATAAATTCTCCAACAGGAGGGGGTTACCTACCATGACTGAAATATAAGCTGACAGCACCGAGGGATGAGAAAACCACTAGTGTTGCGCGGGTGTTGACGTGCCAGTGCTTCATATATACTGCATGTTTCAATTCACCTGAACAATTGAAGCCTCAGCACTCACAGTATGCTTCCTGTGGAATCACTTCCAAGCTGTGACTAACGACGAAGAACATTTTCCAGTACCCCTAAAGTAGTAAGATTATTCTTCCTTGCTTCTCATCCGAGCATCTGGACACTAAGTCTTGCAAAAGGACCTGCCAATTCTGAGACTCCCGCTGATTCAGACAAACGAGCCAAGTCGACACAACAAGGCAATGTTGGCAGGGAAACTGAGACCTGATACGAAGAAGTTTACAAACTGAGGAACAGCTTTGGGGTGCTACACAGAAAAATTTCCAACCAGTGGGACACTAGCACGCGGACACAAGTCCCAACTCTTCATTCTCTCCGCAATGAAGTCACAGTCATTCGTAAGTCTAAACTGCATGAAGTCTCAAACCTCTCGGGTGCCAAAGAGAGGCTAAATTTTGTCCAGAGACTCAAAATGAGCCTCAATCATTCATACTTGTATACTAATTCATACCTACGTGCATAATTCATATGCTGTGGTACAGGTGAGTCTGAGTTATGTTGCAGCTTGAGTGTTTTCGTCTGAACATGTACGTACAGTATGAGTCAAATTAGAGCCGTAGAAAATGAGGTTTGGTGACTCTCCATTGGTCTCCATGAGTCATCTATCTCTCTGGGTTGTCAAACCGTCAGAGTGATCTTTACTTTGTACAAAATGCATAGGTGCAATTGGAATTGCGCCCATTTAATTAGATGAGATGGATGCAATTAGATCCGTGTGAGTCTAATTTTAACTTACATTGTAATTCTGTAAAACACTGTACACACTTTTTGGAATGCTTTCAACGAGAAGCCCGAGGTCTAACCAGTGTAGCATGGGATGAAGTAGATAGAGATGTACTACTTGTCCAACTTCTACACCATGCCCATAAAGCTGTTGTGTCACACGTTCATGCGTGTCATATTTCCAACGGACTGGATTTTAAAAGAATATTGGAATAAGACTCAGGCATATGATGCGTGTGTGAATGGGTGCGTGATGTCAGTGAGGTGCGTGCCGTGGGTGCTCGCCACGTACCTGGTTGACGTTGTGCAGTGTTCAAAGTGCATAGGGAAAATTACGTGCATAACGAAAAAAATGGGAAGTATTTAGTTACTACGTGTACACTTTACGCATAGTAATTTCATCTCTGCATTCCACCCTGCTACGTTGCACTTTGTTGACTAGGGATGGGACCCGATGGCGTGAGGGTGGACTTGATTTCCCGAGACGGAACCGAGTCAAACTGCTCGACGGCATCAAGTCCATCGAGGGGAAACCGGGGAGGAATCTATAATAGAAAGCAATGGTTTTCTGATATTCGCCTGTGACTTTTCAACTTTTGTGAAGCAGCCTGAAGAAACGGAGTTGCAACTTAACTGAGACTATCTGTCCATTCGCTCTGCCCCATTGATATGAAATAAACAAGATATCATAGCAACGATTTCGTCGGCTCCTCATCATGTATAAAAAGCTGAGACCACGTGAGCATACTTTATCGACAAGACGACCTCTTCGCGTCAATATCCAGAGATGTGATGATCAAAAACAGCTTCAATTCATCTACAAGTGTGCCAGATAAATAATGGACCGCTCCACTTTGCCCTGTTTGAGCCTAGTACACACCGTATACGCAGCCTGTGTAAATATACACATACTTTGTTCCTACGCATGAAGGGAATGTGGAAATTGAAGCCTGCGCAACACCACGAACATACACAGACACACCTATGCGTGCCTACTAGTTTTCAAAGTATGTCACTCTTCCTGTAGCACTTTTATTCGGGTGTTTTCTTTCTTTCTATCTAAGCGCGCTCCGAACAGCACGTTGAGGTCTACACAAAGTCCTTTATCCTGAGAAAGGAGAAAAACGCGTGCGAGCGCTCGCGTGCGTGCGTGCGTGCGAGAGTGGAGAATAAAGCATTTGTTCGTCTCATTTTGTCTATCGCCGCCCTGTGGGCCACGTTCATGTCCGACTCTCCTTCGTCAGACCCGAGCGTCGAGTCGTCGTCGTCCACGCCGTCGCCGGCGTGCGTCAGGTCCAAGTTCGGCGCGTGCTTGCGCCCGCATGTCGTGGCGTAGTGGAAGGAGAGCTGCTGCCCTCCCTCACATACGCACGACGGTATTGTAATCACGGAAAGGTATTATTTAGCGGTGACCTGAATTTTCTTGTTATATGCTTTCTTGAGGTACATATAAGAAGGAGCTCCTTTACATAGTGGCAGCGAGCAGAGCAGAAGAGACTGGGACAAGTGCAAAATCCCTCGATCTGTGATATACTGAGAAAAGAAGAGTCTGTGAGACAACCGTCGTTGCAGAAGGACACTCGTACGAAGCGCATAATACATAATGCGATTCTTTGCCTTATCTTCGTGCCAAGTGTGACTTGACTGTACACAAACACAGCTGTGATCAACAACTTGCTACTCGAGCGCCTCCGGACTTGGTCACAACAACATTCGTCGGAGCGCGCAATTTCTTCTTTTTGCACTGCAAAAAAAGTGCGCTGTTTTTCTGATGAATCGCTGAAATATGAAGCCGCGAGCACACGTTCAAATGGCGGCGGCCAGAGGTCCGCTGCTGCAGCCGGTCAAAGACGATGAACAATCTTGACTATTGAGGTCCAAGGACAACGTCAACCATACAGAGTCAGTCCAGTAGAACTCAATTCATCCTCCTATCATAGGTAAGTTTTCGTTGCAAGCAACTTGGGCTTTTCTATACCGCTAAAGCCGGATTTTGATCCGGATGGACGCCAGGACCCAGGAGAGATCAAGTGTAGTCGTAAATGAGTCTTGATTGGTGAAATCAGGTGCTAAAAGAAGATACGGCCAGTATCAACGCCCTCAGGCACTACAAGTCCGCCGTGAACAACGGGGCGAAGGCGGTGGCCAGAACCCAAAGACGATTAGACGAGGGATGGCAGGTTCTTAAGTGACAATTTCGGGTCTAACACCAACCCTACAATTACAGTGTGAGTCACAGAAATGCCCCATGCAGTCGTCAGGGGCATGAGAAAGGAAGGCCAGAAAAGTTACGTTAGAAATAGACGCATGTTATGGCCCACACGGTAAGTATCAAGCATCAGCGAAATTAATTGAACTGACTGTTAAGAAAAATATGGGTATACGCATGTGCGTGCAGAGCGACATTCGTCATCCGAGCAAGTGAGTAAACAAAGTGGTCCACTTTTCTCCCCAGCACGACCACGACCGTGGGCCACACACACTTGTGTTAGTCTTGAGACCTTCAATGCAGACCATTTCAAAGGCAAGAAAGCAAGAAGCAAGTTGAACATCATTGATTCAAGGGAGACGTTGACGTTGATCAAGTTGTGACTTGTTTTGGGTCAAGAAAAAAAAGAACAACTAACCCAGGCTCGTCCCCCATCGTTTCCACCAGGAATCTGTTGAATCATGGCTGAGCTGAACCAAGTGAGTCCGAGGCAGTCCTCCTCCAGCCCCCGGAAACGCTCGCACTATCCCTACGCCGATACCGACTACGGCGAGGCCTACAGGTATGACGGAACTGTACTTGACATCGTGCTCGTAGACCGAGGTTGCTGTTATGTCCGTGGTGGTAAGAGATTTCGTTGTCGTCTTAGATTCGAGCCAGACTTTAGCGGACCCGTCAAGAAGCGCTCTTGCACAGACGTGCTCTGCCTCCTCCTCTTCCTGGCCTTCTTGGGCGGCTGGGGATTTGTCGCCTACCTCGCTATTAGTCAAGGAGACATTGACAAGGTTGGGGAACTCAACGAAGGAGGAGGAGCCCATGTCACTGTGCATTTCCTTTTTCAGGTCATTTTCCCCACGGACTCGGAGGGTCACATCTGCGGCCGCGGATCCTTCTCCGACCGCCCCTACCTTCTCTTTTTTGACCTGACCCAGTGCTTGAACCCTGCCGTTCTGGCCCTGGGGTGTCCGACACCTCAGGTCTGCGTCACCGAGTGTCCACGGGAAAAGTTCAGTCTGCATGCTGCTTCTAAGCAATCCTGGAGAATCAGCAGCACGGAGCAAGTCAAAGCCCAAATCAAGCCCTACTGCAAGCAGGTGACTAATTCATTAAGTTCTGTCAGATCAGGATTTATCTTCTGAAGTTGGACTTGCTGTCAGCAGATCGTCGACGCAGAGTGGCGGGAATCGTCCCTTGGGGACCTTATATCAAAGAAGATCTGCCCAGCGTGGGTTCTTCCCAGCACGCCTGTCGTAGGCCGTTGCCTGCCCTCGCTCGTCGAGATCAACGCCGCTGGCAACCCCAACAGTACAGTGCTGGATGGAAATGAAAGGCCGGAGGGCGGCGCACTCAACGAGGGGACCGTTGCTGGTGCCGTCACCAACCTCGGGGCCTTCTTGCAGCTCAGGGATCTCGGTGAGCGAGTCTTCAACGACCTAAGTGTCACGTGGTGGATGATCTGCGTAGCCTACGCCGCTGCTGCCGCACTCTCCTTCATCTGGATCGTGGCTATGCGCTTTGTGGCCGGCGTCATGGTATGGGCCTCCATCGGGCTGATTTTCACCCTCTTCGGCGGGTTGTTCAGCTACACTTTGTACAAGTACCTATTGGTGAGAGAACTTCCGTCGGCCCAGGGCAACATCTTCACCGTAAACGTGACCCCCAATTATGCGAGGGATGTGCTGGCGCTGGCAGACACGTGGCTGGCTTTTACCATCATTCTGGGCATAGTGTTCGTTATCATCGTCATGGTGCTGATAGCACTGAGAAAAAGAATCTTGATAGCCATAGAGCTGATTGAGCAGGGGTCGAAGGTGGTGGCGCAGCTCTTCTCCACGCTGTTCTTCCCAATCTTTCCGTTCATTCTGCACGTTGTCATCGTCCTCTCTTTCGCCTGCGTCGCCGTTGGATTAGCATCAGCAAAGGAGCCGGAGTACAGGGTGAGACGCTAAATATGTAAGTGCTTGCCAATTGCTCAGGACAGAGTGATCATCGTCATCCAGGTTAGCCATCAAAATATGGTATCTGACCACCATCTCAGGGGAGACGAACACCAGATCCAAGCCTTGATCGAGCAACCTTTGACATGCTGGCCATGTCAAAACCCAGCGACCAACGATACGTTCAGGGTCAAGGACACATGTCACCCGGAGACGTTTGAACAGCTCTGCCCTAACTGCCACAACGCAACTTGCCAATTCACCAAATACATCAGCACTACCGATGCCTTCGGAGGGAACTGGATGCAATGGTACAATCTGTTCGCCCTCTACTGGGCCGTGTTCTTCGTATCTGCACTCAGCGAACTCGTTCTGGCCGGTGTCTTCGCCACCTGGTACTGGACCTGGGACAAGTCAGGCATGCGCTGCTGTCCGCTTTGCAGGTCTGTGCATTTGTGGATTACTTCCATGCAGGCTGGACTAAGGAAATTCGCAACTGATTTTGAAGACAGAAAACAACGTTGCGAATCTCCTTGGTTCGTAGAGGACAAAGTGTCATATTTTTCTCGCTTTCACTGGTAGATCTTTCAAGAATGCAGTGCTTTACCACCTGGGAACCGTGGCTTTCGGGTCTTTGATCATCGCCGTGATCAGGATGGTTCGGACGGTCCTGTCCTACATCGAGGAGAAGCTGAAAAAGTACAACAACGACCTGACGCGCTGCCTCATTTGTATGTGCAAGTGCTGTCTCTACTGTCTCGAAAAGTTCATGCGATTCATCAACCGAAACGCTTACATCATGTGCGCTGTCAAGGTGGCGTATTTCTGTGATGTTGACTTTTAGTCTTCGTGGATGTTAATCTACCTTGAAACTTTTCAGGGCACAAACTTCTGCGCCAGTGCACGGGACGCTTTCTCGCTTCTCATGCGCAACCTCGTGAGGGTAGTGGTGCTCAATAAAATTGTGGACTTCTTGCTGTTCTTGGGCAAGCTGGTAATCGTCACCGGCGTCGGCTGCCTCGCCTACTTCGTCTTCTCCGGGAATATTCCGTCCATTCGGTGAGTGCATGATCGCCATTACCGCCCCTTGGGGCAACCAAGTGAACATTTTCCTCTGCAGTGACGACATCCCGACCCTCAACTACTTCTTCACGCCCATCGTCGTGATCGTGCTTGGGTCGTACGTGATCGCCTCGTCCTTTTTCGGAGTGTACGAAATGGCGGTTGATACCTTATTCCTTTGCTTTCTCGAGGACCTAGAGAGAAACGATGGATCTCGGGAGAGGCCGTTTTTCATGGCCAAAGGACTTCAGAAGGTGGTGGGCAAGATGCAGAGGTTCCACGACGACCGATGAAATTATGCGAGTCACCGTTCTCATTCTCAGTCATATGTGTCTCACACAAGTCAAAAGTTGTCCGTATGATAAAATCTAGCAGTAACACGATGTTAGCACGCAAATTTAATTAATTCGACAGGTGTGCTTTCATCGTTGCACCTGTAAGTCTGCGTGGGTAAGCTTGAGGCGACATAAGGAATTATTTAACATAATAACATATGAGTAATGACTTCTGCTTGGTGACCACAAACAAAACGTCGCGAGCAACGAGGCCGTCCTGGCGGTTTGGTAGTGTCTGGACGAGTTCGCAGAGTGATTCTTCCTGCCCTCCTTGTTCCTGATCACCCCAAACGTGGCAAAGAAAGCCAAGAGGTAGCAGGCCGCTCTGGCCGTCGGCAGGAGGACGTGGCTGCCGCAGTGTGCAGGGAAAGCTGAGGGCAGTCAAATAGTGAGTGTCAAATCTGGCAACTCAAGCCAAGCCAGAGAATTTTTTGGGTGTTCCAGCTTGTATTTTTTTTGGGCCGTGAACGTCTGGAGTCCGTTGCTGCAGGTTACGCTAGGCTAACAATAAGACGAGAAAAACCATCTCTAACCGTCAGCCTCCCAAGGCGAATGACAAAAGTATCGAAAAGTAAGTTACACTAGGAGGTTTTCACTTGCAATGGATTCTACACAGATTCCAGCCTTTTGAGCCTGACTCCACTACACTTGACATGGATCGACTGCCAAGCTGGAGTTTCAGCTTGGGCTTGATTGTCAAGTTTCAGCTTGGGTCCATCACTAGAGGGATGCGCTGCACTCCTACAAACCCCGCAGAGGTAGACGCCGGCAGGTTTGCCAGTTAGGTCGAGTCACGGGCACATGTTGTAAATCTGGCCCGACTTTATACAGTTGGACCGAAGCCACCACGACGCCAAAAGCAGTGTGAAATACGATACTTGCAATACTTCTTAGATTGAGTTATCAGTAATATACTTTTAAGCAATCTGGGTAGCTTCGTGTTATTATAAGAAGAAGTAACAATGGTGTAGGAAAAGGGCTTTGAGGGCTTTAAAGAATGACTCAACGTTGTACATTTATCTGATTGGTTGTGGCGTTCATGGCCGAGTCGAAGTTTTCCTGATCTGGTCGCACAGGTGGTCTGAGACCTGGCAACCCTGGGTGCCAGTCGCAGATCGACGAAAATCAAGGCAAAAAGAAAAACGGGACCTACTTAGCATCGTCGCTCCACAACGTATGTCCAGGATGCCGTACCCGCGCTACAGCAGAGGAGGAAGCAACCGCAGAGACGACTACTGCCGCGGGGGGATGCCCTCCGGGTCGGGCGGCGGCATGGTGAGACTGGTTTCCGTGTAAAATTTGGCGCTGATCTTGAGTCGATATCACTCGCATTGCCTCTCGTAGCAAATGAACCCGTGGCAGTCGAGCGGTGGCCCAGGTGGTCTCCTACCCACGCCCGGGGGAGGCGGCGGGGGTCCCGGAAACCTTTCCCTGGCCGGAAACTTGTTAGGATCACTGCTCAATCCCGGCGACCTGGCCTCGAATCTGGCCGGGCAACTCGCGATGGTGCAGGTACATGAGGAAACGTTGGTCAACCGTTGTAGCGTGTTTTGTTGTCAGTGATGTCTTTAAACACTTCAGTGAAGCCGTATTTTTCGTCCTTTCCTTTTAGGCGCTCAACAAATCTAGCATGCCCATGGGCATGAGCCCCAGCGGTATGGGCGGGGGTCCATTCATGGGCGGTGGCAACATGCGTGGAGACGTCAGAGGGGTAAGTAATCACGGCGGAGATCGGCTGGGAGGAACGATCACGGGATCTTCAGGAAAAAAAAAGACGAAGATGGTCGTGGTCTTCATTGTCGTCGACTTTTTTCTCCAGTCCTCTGGTGATCATGAGTTTACAGGAATGCTTAAAAAGGTTCCTCCTCTCATCGATCTGTCTTCTTCCTCTCGCGCGTGTCGTGAACAAAGTCAAGACCTCCTGAATTGTCCCCGCCCCAATAGATGGACCTCGTTTTCTCTCTCTCCTCAGTCACGGCGAGGCTCTTCTCCTCCTCCAAGAAGGGGCTATAACCGACGCAGCCGGTCGAGGTCGCGCTCGCCCAGAAGAGACTCCAGGCCGTATAAGAGGTCTAGGGACGACCCGACAGTCGAAAGGTATGTGTGAACCTACTCGTGAAGCTGCTTCTATCTCATCTACCTCCTCCTGCTCTTCCTCTTCAGCAACGTCGACTGCTACTAAAGACACATTGTTAAACTAGTTAATTATAGGAGAGATACATCGTAAATTCTTGTACTCTGTGAATCCTATTTCGGATTAGTGGGTTTTTGCCATTGTCTCCAAGTTGTAATTACACTGCTCTTCTGCGCCAACGAGTATGCGAAAGCTGTAGCGGTGTAAGTGCAACCGATCTTCAAGCTGGAGCCACATGAACGGGTATGATTGTCGCTGAAGGCTGTGCCAGCCCCTCTGGCCTTGCCTCATTCGATGGGGTTGTCCAGTTTCTAGTTGGTGGCCTTGCAGAAACAGTCCTTATTATTTCAGACCCCAATTCGAGATCTACATCGGCAACTATCCGGTGAAGTTTCGGGAGTCGGACCTGCGCTCACTCTTTGAAGAGCACGAAATCGAGGTCAAGACCATTAGAATGAAGAACGATGGGATCAAAGTGTGCGTAAGAATAAGATGAAGAGGCGACCTCTGTTGGACCTACTAGCATCCCACTCTCAAACTATTATAGGTTCGCTTTCGCTGAAACAATTTCCCGTGCCGAGATCGATAGGGCCATCAAGTCCATGGACAGCAAGGAGATCGAGGGACGCCGCCTCCGAGTCCGGGGTACGGGAGACAAGGACAAGGACATCAGACCGCTGTTGCAGAACAAGAAGTGTGTTGTCATTTCTCATTACCGTCTGGTAGCAGGGATATTAAGGCTTTCACTTTCAGGCGCGACTTGACGGTCTTGGACGTGAAGCGCCACTTAGCCTTCGCCTTTAACGAGTTTCTGGGACGTGAAATAAGAGAGGAGGGCCAGTCAGAGGAAAAGGTCGAGAAGATGAAGCAGACCCAGTCCCTGATCAAGGAAGTGTTCTCCTTACCGGAGGACGATTCTCTTGTGGTGTGTGTATACTCTTCATTACTCTTTTGTTATGGTATGACATATCTACACTTGTCTTCCACACTTGTGCAGGTGAATCGCTCGCTTGAGCTGATCTTTCTCCAGTGCAATCGTCGAGAGATTAAGCTCCCTGAAGAAACCAAAGAGGACAGGAAGAGGACAAATATCGAGACCAAGAAGAGCGAGGACGAGGACAGCGTAAAGTTAAAAGACAAAGAGGAAACCAGCAAAGACCAGGAGGAGGAGAAAGAAGAAGAGAGTGGAAACGGAAATGAAGACGACGGAAATTGGAAGCGCAGAAAGGTCTCGAATAAGGACTCGGAAGACTTTTTGGAATCTGAACTCATCGCAGACTTTGCTGACGGAGAGGAGGAGGTGGTGAAGGAAGCAGATGAAGGGTAAGACAATGGAACTGTTGACACTCCAGGAAAGTGACTTAATCGTCTCATGTAGGACTGCTGTTGACGTCGACATCACAGAGCAGGATGAAATCGAGGAAATTTCTACCGCCATCGAAGTAGACGGTAACAGAGAAGAAGTAACGGCTGCCAAGAGTAGTGATGGCAAAGAGGGCGAGGATGATGAAGGAGTCGATGCTGAACCAGAGGAGGTAGAGCTGGAAGCAGAAACAGTGCCTGCTCCAGCTGTCACAGGTGTGACAGGTCAATAACACCGCTTACTCTACCTTAAAAAAGTGCTATTTAACCCACTGGTTCTGGGTGTTCTAGGCGCTCGTGGTCGAGGTCAAGGCGGTCGAGCGAGGAGTGGCAGAGGTAGAAGAACATAAGCATTACGCCTCCTGACGCATTCGATTTAAGCTTTTTTGGTGAACGTTGAACAGCACCTCATGCAGTGACATCCCGAAGCTACAACAAATCTCGAGATGAAATATTTTTTGCTCCTGATCAAGAAGAGGAAATTTACCGATTATGATCGGAATTTGCAATGCCATTGATTGCTGCTGATCAAACCATTTTTTTCCGTGATTCCACTGTATGCACAGGATAAGTTAACCGTTCTTGTAGCCTCCACCTTTGTGTCGTGTCATCGTGTGTGCAGATTGTTCCTTCGATAGACTTGAAGAAGCTGGAGTAAAAATATACTGTACAATACATACAGAGTATAAAAACATTCAAAAGAGTCTTTCATTACTTTAGTAGCTGTTCGTATGAGGCAGTTTCGTCAGTTTGTTGCTAGCATCGATGGACATTGTTGGTGGACTTGTCTGCAGACCCTTTCAGCTCAAGTTGCGGCGATCAGAACGTTGCTGAGCAAAAGAGGCACCCATGGATATGTTTAGCTTGACTTTCTTAATAATGTCGGGGGAGAAGAAAGTTTCTGTCTTGGAAGCACTTGGGAGAGGGAGTGAATGTCACAGACTTCCACAGAATTTCACAGACAGAGGACACTTTTCAGCTGTTACCACCCCCATCTGCCTTGTTTCCCTTATCCATCATACAGACTTGAGTTATCCGAATCCCACAAGTGCAATTGCTTGAGGCCAAAGTCACATTTCGTACAACGCCCTGACACTCGCGATACCAAGGAGCAGCGACAGCTTCGAAACCAGGCAGATGAATCCAGCCAAGATTCCACTTGCTCCCTTGTGAGTGCAGAGCACCAGCATGCGAGATATAGAAATTCGTTTCTCCCCACAGCAGCGGCAACTCTGGGTACTACTTGTCCTGTGACCTGATAATGAAGGTATGATCTGAGATGGCTTTGGGCTGTGTGTGGCAGCAGAGGCATCCCAAACCTGGAGGAGGTCAAGAGGAGGATCCGCGAGCAGTGGCTGACTGTCTTTTTGCTGGAAATGGGTCATCCGGGCATGTTCATTTTTCCGACCATGACTGGAGTGAGTCATAGGGGAGGGTGGCAGCTACATTGAGGGCCGTTGTCATGCCCGCTGATTGTTTTGTTTTCTTCAAGTAAATGATTGCTTCTCCTCATCTATCTGAGAGTCACTAAACATTGCACTAAACCCCGAGACACATTGGTTTTGGGTGCGATAGTGCCGAACAGGGGAGGGGAGGTGGGAGGTGGTGCCCCCTCCTAAGGGGGGTCCTGGGAGGCTGAAGCCGCCAGGGTGGAACTTCTTGCTGGAGTAAAGTAGCAAATTTGCTACTAAAACAGCAAAACCCACCATTTTTCTAGGCCTGCATGTCAAAGCAAGTATTCTGATGTCCTCTCCCCCACGCTTTCTCACCAAAACAATGTCCTCTCCCGTGCTCGTCATTTTAGCAAAGCCTGAAGCCAGGAAAGCTGCTCGGGAAAGCTCAGGAAGGGTGGCTGATTTTGCGCCTGTCAAACTCCCTCTCCCATTTAGCATTATTGGAGTCCGCTAGGGAGGTAAGACCGCTTGAAAGAAGCTTTTTAACTTGAAAAGTGCTAAATTATGCTTCTCTCGGGAAGGGGGGCTCCGCTGGGCAACCAGCAGTAAAAATCTTTCGATCAGTTTTGGGCAGCCATTGAGGAGGTGTTGGCTCCATTGAGAGGGCCGAGGTTCTAAACCTCACCAAATTCCCGGACAGCACACATCTCACGAATGGGTTCTTTCTATACTAAGGAGGCCGTATTAAGGTCTAAACTATAAAGATTGAAGGCCGAAATGAATCACCTGAATCAATTCTGCTATTCCTTTTCCTCTACAAATGTGTACTCTTTCATTTACACCATGTGGGACGAACTCTAACCCAAAGTTACTCCACAGAAAGTTTCGGCTGATAACTCAAGGTGTGTGCCAAGAGGTCGCCTAATTACGTATTTGCATATCAAACTGGGACCCACTGCATTTCTTTCACCATGTCCGCGTGTGCAAGATACCATGCACAATGATACATCATTTATGCATCATTTGTATACTGTGCACAGGTTTATCCTTTGTCAAGAAATTGAATGGCTCATTCTGCCGACTGTGCAAAAAGTTGTTCACCTCTGAGCTCGTGGAGAAGCATGTGAAGACTATCCTGCATTTCGACAACTTCGCGAAGAAAGTCCAGGCCGAGAAGGCCAGGACCGAGAACTCCAAGAAGGTAAATCGTAATAACGCTAATGCGGCTTTCGAGTCTGAAATGGAGACGCGTGCAAATATAGCTAGGCAGAACAATCCTGGGATGGCCTGAAGCCTAATAAAGATTACGTCCGTCATCTCGTTCGAGGCCAAAGAAAAGTAAAATGACAACATCGAAGAGTTGGGTTGATTTGATCAGCCTAATGAAATGTGCGTCCTGGACTTTTAAGCTCTTGAGATTGGATCTGGCACTCCTCTAACTTAAAAGGATGGGATAGCGTTGAGTCAGACCAGTCAGCGTGATACATTGGGCTGTCTCACTCACTGATCTTGGTCGATATAGCTCAGCTGTATTGAAATGAGCTTTGCATAATGAAATGCTCTCTCTTCCCACCCCTCCAGTGTTCAGTAGAACGAACGTACGTACACGTACATCCGTGCTCACACGCGGCAGGAGGGAGCAACTCCTGTGTCAGTGAAATAATCCATTTTGTCTGAAATTCCATTTCTGAGGGAATTTTTCTTTTTGGTGCAAATTCCTGTCAAATCATTTTACTGAATCAGTCAGCCTATTCGACCTCCCACACCGAAGGAATGGTGTGCGTGCGCAACTCACTGGGTGTCCTGGATAAATCAGTATGTGCAATGACCATAATGCTCTACTGCACCGTTTGCTTGAACCAGAGGGAGTGATAATAAATCATAAAATATCGTAAATGCAGTGACCAAGCAGGCTCCAATAATGCGACAGGTTCTAATAATCCCGCACCCTTGAGAAGTTGACAAATAATCGTGCAAGCTATAATAATCCAGTACATTCTTTGATTTAACTCTTCTGATTGGCATTCTCTGACTCCACCACATCTGTCTCATCGTCAAAGAGGCCTCATTTCCTCTTGTAACGTTGCCAGTAATCCAGCAACCTCGAGGAGGAGTTGAAAAACAATCTGGCATTTGCGGTATGCGTTTGTATGTTTTAACCCGCTCTTTAAAAAGGTCACTCTCATAGAGAAAGATTATTTAAAATCTCCGCAATCTCGGTGCGGAGATTTCAAATAAGAGCCGCTCTTGAAAGATCCACACAGCAAAGCTTCGGATAATACGGTGAAATACACTCATAGGCACGTTGTGTATGTGGCTGCCACACAAACTGTATGCATACTTTGCATTGTGCAATGAAGCAAAAGGGGCAAGAACAGGTTGGAGAAAACTTGGAGCCGCTGTTGAAGCACAAAAAAGCTCCTGCGAGTTTTATTTATTTTCATAAAAACTAAAGAGTCCACGCTCTTAACTCAGATAACATGGCAATTTCCTGGTTTTAGTCAACAAGTGGCATCGCTTTGTTAAAAATGACATAAAATCACATCCCTCTGTCTAGCACACCCTGTAGAGACACCTTATGGGTGCTGTGGTAGTATATATGTAAACGTCGTCATTTACAGCAGGATTTTCGTTTTTTTTTTTTTCAGCGGCCCGATGAGGACGACTTCGAATCTAACAGCGCAGTCAAGCGCATGAAACGGGACGAGGGACTCGCCGACAAGGTTCAGGACGAGTCTCCCTCCATCGTGATGTCGTTCTCGTTGCACTCCGAAAATGCTTAGTCTGTTGTATTTATATCAACCAGAGGGAGAGATAATAGTTTATCATAAAATATATATCTACGCTATTTGCATGCGGGTTTTCATTCGAAAAAGGGCAAGATATAGAGACCCCTGAGACTCTACAAGTCCTGAATGAAAATCGTGCCCAGTGTCTAACCCTCAGGCGGCTCAGTCAATGCTGGAGCACTACTACTCAAATGGTCAGGTGACAGTTTGATGCATTGCGCGACATCTATTACGATTGAAGATACTAAAGAAAAGCACTTTACATCTTGGAGGAATAATAAGAATTTTCTGTTGTATTCACTTGCTTGGCAAGCATGACCTGACGTACATCCCAAACTTCGGAATCCAAGTCTTATGTACGGGCCAAACAGGGTCCGAACGTCAGGCAATTCGATCAGAATTCTTTCATGGTCTTGTCCTTCACTGCTTCATCCAATGCCAAACTCACAGCAGTGTTTGAGAAGAAATGACCGGAGGAGAAGAGTGAACAAATTTTGAATACTTGGTGCTGATGAAAAAGAAGTCAATTTGAAAAGTCTCACAGTTGTCCAAGAGGTCACCTAAGTGCCAATTGGTCATGTCCCCAGGGACTTTGGTTTCGTGCAATCACATTGTGGGCATTTCTCTCCGCTTTGGATTCACACCAGCTGGGAGGAGTATCCAAATTGGCTAAGAAAGGAAATGATGTCAGGCTTTGGTATGTCAGTAGTTGCTCAATGACAGTGTTTTTCATTCCCGGACTACATCTTGTAACAAAGTTGGTCGGAAAAGCTATTATATTAGCGGGCGAATGCAAACATTTTCACCACTACATCAGATCACAACTTTCGTTGCATTTTAACTAACTTGGTCGTTTTTTCTACAAATGCCCTGAAATACTACACTTCCTCCGTTCCGGAAAACATCGATAATCATCAATATCTATTATTATCACCCAAAATCACTAAGGATCGAGTGACACCTAAGAATAGCTTCAGGATTAGGTGGTGCTTGTCAGCAGTTCCCCTCGACCACGCACCTTGTGTTTGGGCTTGTGGGACAGCTTCTACTTGTTTCCCCCCTTTGGTCATCATTGTGCTCTCCATGGCCTTCTAAAGGGGACAGAAAGGTATTGTTTGAGGTTGTCTTAGCACCAATAGCAGTGGCCAGAACATGAGCACTTGACTTCGGTGAAGCCTCATTGTCATTGTGGCAGGTGACATTTTCATGGGGAACGCAATTCATATTTTTGGGAGGAGGCAAATTTGTTGACAGCTATGAGTTCGGAGACAGAAAAATGTGGCTAAATAACCCCTTCGGATATCTACCAGTCCAAAATGCAACAAATCATTGCCTTATACCATAGAGTATTATATAAGAACACAACTTTATTGTCATGAAATGTCAAAGGTGGTGAGCAACAAACCGAAAATCTTGGTATCATATTAGCCCGTCTGGGCTTGAAGCAGTTTACGGCCACGGACTCCGTGGGTTAGAAAGTATCATTCTAGTCTTGTACTCGATGAGCGCCGGGCTGCGCATATATTTCGGGAGACGCCTTAAGGCAGTGGTGCGCACGCAACCTCTAAAACTCATGCGCCTTTGGGACTACGAGCCGCAACTTCGTGGTTGACATACGTACAGCAATAACAAGTGAGCGGGCCCAGCCTGGACCCTCAGCGAGCCCCGTGAGCTTCGTCAGTCACGGGCGAGGCGTGGGCCACACGTTGCTCACCGCTGGCATACACGGGGATGACGTCGCCATGATGAAGGTCCAGGACGTGCCCCGCTTATTCCTGGATTTTCTTATGTCTACTGACCAAAAGGATCTTTCATATTCGTGTGCTCAGACCTGTGCGTTATTGATTGGACCGTTGAAAAATGAAGCTTTGTGTATTTCATTTAATAAAGAGGTTAGTACAAAAAACTCAGTTCTTCGCCATCGGTGCTATCTTACATTTGATGCGTGCTTTGTCAACGCAGTAAAAAGTGGTTCATTGCATTCATCAACATAGGCTTATGCGGTAACTAATATGGCCATCAGCCTCCATAGATTTATTAGACAAATGTGTCAGATGAAGTAGGGACAATCTTATTGCACACACGTATTTCGCCTTGGTGAGAGGCGAAAAAATAGCTGCCTGCGCCCTTATGATGGAAAAACAGTCACCGACATCTGATCCAAAAGAAAGTAGCGAATAAACGAGTATGATCGGCTCAAAAACCATTTGCTGCTAGTATTCTTTGCTTCTGCTGGGACACAAACTAATACATTTTTTGTTGTTTTTTCTCCCCTCAATAATCCTCTTCATCCTGGCCAAAGTCTCTCCGACTCAATCTGGCTCCGCCTCTCTTCCTCTTCTTGCCCGGACCCCCCGCATACTGCGACGCCACCAGGCCCATGAAGTGCTTGGCCGCCTGGTTGCCGGAGTAGCCGCGGCCCAGGCCGAAGTCAATGCCTCGCTTGGTGCTGCGGGAGCAAAACACTCAGGATGAGCACTATCCTTTGCTACAGTGTGGCCTAGACAAAAATGCCGTGCAGCTGCATCCCTCACGGACACCACTTAAGTCAACGTAACCTTTCTGGCATGTCCTTTCTAGGACACCCTGTAGGTACATGTGCAAAATACTATTGTGAATGTTGTCTGCAAAAGAAAGAATAGACATTGTTGCATAGGATTGACTGCGCACACACATGCTTTTTTATTTACCCATTGTATGGAGTAGCACTGACGTGACGCTGGAGGCTAGAATCCTTCCAGCTCAATACTAACCACATATATCACTTAGAAGTAAATGGGTTGAGGCATTTAGAAAGCTTTTGCTTTTGCCTCTGTAGGTGCGAGAATAATGGCAACAATGCTGTACGAACGTTTGCGTACGTGAGGCTCCATGAATAAGCTTGAGATGTGTCGTGCGTAAGTCGATTCTTCACAGCCCGCCTGAGTCCTGTGCGTGTGTGGAAGGACAAGCAGGAGTTGTCTGCTCTGTATGACGGAATTTTCTGGCCTTGAAGACCATATCTGTGCAGCAAAGGACGAAGCAGCACTCGTGAGTGCTCGACCAGACAAAAGTGAAAAACGGGTGTCGAGATGAATGAGGACGAACTTTGACCGACCTGGAAAGAGCTGGTGAACAACTTGAAATTAAACTGGTTCTTTCTTCACGAAGGAATCTTCTATTTTCAAAATTCTATAGTCGAACTTGAGGCCAAGTGAGTCGACTGGAGACGTCCAATGATCTGTAACAACCTGAAGACCATGAAATCTGCATAGAATTTTATCTTCGTCCATCAAGGCCTATTTGTCCAATATATGAGGGGCGAGGGCTGTATGTACATTAGTCTGCCTCTGTGTGTGGATGTGTGTGTGTTCTTCATCTTTGATACTAATTTCGAGCTTCAGGTATTTTATTCGTTTTTTACTTTACATATATGTGACAATTTTATGGAGGGAACTAGAAGCAGCAGAAGCAACATAACAGAGAAGGAGAGATGGAGGGAATGGAAGAGCGTGACAAATCCGAAGAGTGGAAAACGTTTGTGGTCCAACAAATCAAATTGTTGCTGTGCTTTCAGAAGTTTTTCGATGTCATAATGACATTGTAATAAAAAAGTTCTGCCGAATGGGTTAATTCAAATAGGTTCTCCTTGAGATGACATCAAAGAGTTTAGGGTCACTTTTGAAATTGAGGAAACTAGATTGTCGGGCGAAAATTCTTCAGGACCAAAAATAAGTGCATGAAGTCACTTTGTGGGTTTGCTTCTCTCTCTTGCTCTCCTGGGTGTGAAAGAACAAGTAAACAGTGTCTTCCGCTTTCTTGCTTTGCCTGGAGGCTTACTTAGTTGCGCATGGGGTTTCCACTGTCTTCACAATAAGTGGAGCAGTTATTTACACTTATTGCGCCAATCTTTGCTTCCACCAATTCCTCCTCGGTCTGGAGAGACTTTTCCTGCGGTGTCACGTGGACAGAACTGCATTTCCCAAAAAATTGGTCAAGCCAAAGGTAGCTCTTACAGCTCCTGTGTAGGCCTTAAAAAGGCCGGTTTCAGCCTATTCTACGTATATACTACACACATTTGCTCAGTGCTCGTGTTTTGTGATGTGACAAAAATACTTTTTTGCTCGAAAGTTGTCCGAACTTTAGTACACACTCGTATGACAAGAAAATCTGGCCCCAAACTCAGTAACTCGGCAGAAGAAAATCTGGCCAAATAGCTACAGTAGAGGGCGCTTAATCGTGCACTCTTGGGACCTGGGTAAGAGTTGCACTAATAACAGAGTTGAATAACTGAGTGTGACGATTTCCCTTGATACCTTGGGGGACGAGGGCTTCGGCACTGATGCGCGATCACTGCACTGCGAATTGCACTGCGAATTGCACTGCAATAGCTCTGCAGTAACCACTTATCACTGTAGAGTTAGCCTCAAGCTGAAAATAGATTCTATTTTTATGTTTCGTCCCTTGTACCCTACTTATTCGCGGTTCCGACCGTTGCCGTCTCGCTACCAGAGAAAATGCTCGTAAATGGCAAGGATTATCTGAAAAAAGAGTTGCAATTTCTCAAGACCAAGCTGGTTTTAGCGCCTTGTTGTGACTCACGTTGCGTCTCATTTTTAGAAGGAATGACTTGAAACCCATCTGAAGTACATGTATGACAACTTGCAAGGGTTATGCAGCTTTAGTGTTGTGGGAAGTTTTCGCACGTTTCATTTTCATGCACCTCCAGTTTTGACCATTTGCGAGATTTCAACCGCTTCTTGGTAAAACGAGGACAAACTCTGAGACTAAAGCTAGCCAATGGGTAAGCTCTACTCAGTATTCTGACCGAAGATGACCATATGAAACTATGGAACTCCCCCAGGTTGAGACGTGTGGCACCCACCAATCTCATCCAACTGGTGGAGCTCCAGTTTGGGACTAGGGCAGGAGGTCTTGTCAAAGACCTTGTTGCAGGACACAGAATTCCATCATGTCTTCGATCTCGCAGCATGTTTCGGGGCCAAGCAATCAGCCAAGTCGTGGGAATCGGTAACCAAGACCAAGCAACTCATGCCAAAGTGTTCCAGGTTCACCTCAGAGCTGAAGTCCATGAGCAGGCGTGGCCACCAGGTCAAGCTTAGTATTGCTGTCAAGGCCAACTGTCCGATTCTTTTTCAAGTTATCTGAAGCCATGAAGAAGCATCAAAGCCTTTCAGCGTCAAGGTCATCGAGGAGCTTTAGGCGAACTTCAAAGCCTTTCGTGCGTTCAACAAGGATGTCCAGGACAGAAATCCTGGTTATGAAGTAAAGTAAAGTGGCGCATCACACATGTAGTATGCGTCCACTGAGGCCCGAGGACTTCACCGGGGATGATCTGATGATCCTCCCTCACAAGATGCGATTTGCTCCCGTCACCTCCATGGATTTCGGAGGATATACAGGATATGCTCGAAAGATCTTCTGTCAACAGCTCTGATCGTGAAGACTCAACCAAAGTTCTAATTGCCTAGTATTAAAGACCAATTGGTGGAATCGATAAGAATGGTTATGAGTATAAATGACCCATTCCCTAAGCAATTTCACACGCAGAAAGAGCCGTTCATTTGATATATAAGTACTATTTCCAATACCGTACAGTAATCGTCCGTGATGGATTGGGCTACGGTATGAAGGTAATTAATTCACCTGAAAAAACTCCGGGCTAAAAAAAAGAGACAGCATATGCACCAGAAACAGTGAGTAATGTCAATAATTGCAGTGAACGTAAGTGTGCATTGGCTAAAAATCTCCAATGAACGTTGAAGAATTGTGTACTAGACAATGTCCAGTCGAAAATGGTCCATTGAGACTCATGTCTGTAATGTTTGCACAGCACATTTGTCCTGCAAATGGTAAGAAGGGGCCCGGTTTTTATGAGAATACCGTCAGATCTTAGCTTTAACCACGCGATATCGGCCAAGCATTGCTTTCACTTACTTTTCAAGAGGTTTCCTCATGGTCTCCCGCAGTTTTTCCAACATTCCCAAGACGTAGGTTGGGTCCCTTCTCAGCATCTCCGAAACCTCTGGGGGACTGAAACGACAAATACGCTTGCCCGTTGGTATCTATTTGTCTGAACATAAGGTTTGTCTCTTTGGGGGCTTTTTTCTACCAACTTTAGGTACACCGAGAGCCTCTTTTGTTACTTTGAGGTCACATATTGCGTGTTACAACTTCTAGTCGCAAATTTGTTATTGCAAGTATCATGAAGACTTGCAGTCTCATGAAAAATGGAAAAAAAATATGGCCTATAAAATTCTCATCATATGATGGTCGGGATGAAGTCTGACTTTTTTGGCCTGTGCGGATGACTGAAGTCACAGAGTAGTTACTACGAGTCTTATGTCAACTTTGAAGTCAAATGAAAATGTCATTTTATGATGGTAGCACCACCACCCAAAAGCCATATGCAGTCATCTGACTATATCAATTGCTATTTAAAACCTATATAATAGACTAGGTCGAAAAAACTGTGGATTCAGACCCTAGGAGCAAAAGGCAGGCTAACCAACAGACTAGACCGAGGTAAACTAGGCAAGATTATACAGGCCCTCACAGGCCACAATTACCTCAAATACCATAGATTCAAACTTCAAGAGTCCCTATCAGACAAGTGCGGATTCTGTGGTAGGGCATGCAAGGAGTTTGCTCACCTCAAGCGTGAGTGCAATGCACTCACAAAGGAGCATGTTATGCTCCACAAAAATGGAAACATATATGATCCCCAAGGGTTCAGAGGCCTCATCAGGTTCATCCTGATGGATCATATTGAGGAGGCTATGTCCCTGTGTGGGGTAGAATAACAAAAAATGTTTGATTTGATGTAGTATGGGCCGTCAACCAGGGGTTGGGAAAAAGTCCTGCACAAGGGCTACTCCCAATTGGTTTCTCTCAATCTATAGGCATACCAGCACCCAAAAACAAACAAACAGGCTAGGTCGAAAAGGGGTCAACTTTGGAAATTCACTGACAGGGCCTGGGGTTTGTTGCATGGGGTCAAAAGATGAAGATGCAGTCAAGTATTTTTGAAAAAAAAATCATGTTTACCTGTGCCAAACTTGATTTGAAATTTGTGAAGTCAGCTACTTTAGTAAATTTGTGGTGAAAGTAGATTTCAGCTCTGGTGGCTGTCAGAAACTGCCAAACTGGGTGAAAATCACTCACCAAAATGCTGACATGCTCCAGTTTGGCAGAAAAATATTTTACAGCAAGTCCTGAAGAAAAAAATTACAACTTATTTTTCAGTATTATGCAACTTGAAATGCATTTGGGCATAGGTAAAACTCCTTTTTCACTTACATTTGACTACAAAGTCTTCAAATGGTAGGTGGTTAAAATACCCGCGGGGAATTCTAATTTTTGACCTAGCCTGGGTCAACTTTTTTAATCTCTTGTGGCGTCCTAGATTTGTTGCCAGAATTCACTTGAAGACCTTCTAGTCAAAAGGAATGAAAAAATAATGACATTTTCGGTCCCCTCTCAAAAAAAGGTTTTTTTGACCTGGGCCGATGACGCTGCAGGGTTTGGGGGGCAAAGCCCCCCAATAGCATGGGGCGGGGGGGGGGAGCCCCCCAATAGTGATCTTGCAGTTTTGTCAAGTTTCAAGCAATCATTGTGACAATATAGTGCGTTAAGTTTGATGAGTTGTGTCAACCCCTCAGGTCAAAAAAACCTTGTGCCTAAGTAAATGATGTAGG
>JAAUXU010072004.1_pt1 | contig 86601 bp, 61 predicted proteins | sample 7278151 | NCBI WGS metagenome assembly JAAUXU01 (sample SAMN14350113, study PRJNA611818) | marine sediment metagenome | isolation source: surface marine sediment (1.8m) | place: French Polynesia: Moorea | collected 2018-08 | reverse complement strand
GTGAAAGAGAGGGCCACCACGACAGCTGACTTTTTGCCTCAAAATCCTCAGAGCGAGCCAGGGCAACGTTCACCTTCTCCCTCCTTTATTTTCTTTGGGTGAGACCACCGCTGGCTTGCTAGTCTGAGATGAAGGCGATCTTCTCTGTGCCTGCTTTGTAGTCTCTGTGGTCGTGGTACAAGCAGCTGCAACTTGAACTGGCGGTGCCGGTGGAAGCCGAGGGAAAAGCACGAGGGCTCGCTCATCGTGTGGATTGTTTGATCCATCCTCGCGCATTCCGTCGAAAATGGCTGGTGGCGGCGCCAAGAAGAAGGTCCACACTCCCAGATTCGACCTCTCGGAGGAGCAGAAGAGTGACATCAGGGAGGCGTTCAACTTGTTTGACGCTGCCGGCAATGGCACCATCGACACTAAGGACCTCAAGGTGGGGGAGTCATAGGTGGCAGAGTGCTCATTAGCCTTGGTCATTCCCAAGAGATCTCTTTGCAGGTCGCTATGCGGGCGTTGGGGTTTGAGCCGCGCAAGGAAGAGATCAAGAAGATGGTCTCGGAAGTTGACCGAGATAACAGCGGCCGTCTGACGTTTGACGCGTTCTTGGCTCTTATGGGCGCCAAGATGGCGGAGAAGGACACCAAAGAGGAGATCCTCAAGGCCTTCAAGCTCTTTGACGACGACGAGACCGGAAAGATCTCCTTCCAGAATCTCAAGAGAGTAGCCAAGGAGCTGGGAGAGAACTTGACGGACGAAGAACTCCAAGTAATAGCTCATTTAAAGCACCTCTGGGCGCCAAAGTTTACTCCCCTCCCCTCTTTTGCAGGAAATGATTGAGGAGGCTGACAGGGATGGAGATAACGAGGTCAGCCAGGAGGAATTTCTCAGGATCATGAAGAAGACAAATTTGTATTGAAGGGCCAGTGTCCTCGGAGCATTTTTCTAGTCATTCCATAAGTTCTTCTTTCGTAAATATACTGTAGCTCTCGCTATGTATTTGTCTTAAGAATCACCAGAAGCTGGAATCTTGACATGGCATTCAACAACTGCATGGCCACCACGTAGGGCCCCCGACCAACTTCGGTAGCGTTTCGGATGGGTTATCCTTCTTCACTCGGCTCTTGCCATCGTCCAGCAGACGCTGGTCCTCCTTGCTCCGGACCTTTGAAAGGCGCACTCTGTCTCGGTCGCACTGTTGCCTTGCTTTCAATGATGTCTCGGAAGTGATGGTCCCTTCCTTCTCCAGCTTCTTCTTCATGAACGGCTCGACTAGGACGGCGCCTGAATTTTTCTCGCCTTTTCTTTACTTTCTCCAAGTGGGCGATCGCCGATTCAATCAAGTAAGGCCCGAAGACGCCGATGGCCACTCCACATCCGTAACTCTTTCGAGAGGACCTCGGCGACACCGATTTTTATCGTTTGGCTTGTGAGGAATGCAGATTAACAAATATCTTGCGGAGAAAGTTAAGTACTTTTTCGTGAGCCCAGGACTCTTCTAAGTACCTTCAGGGACTGCTGTGATCACCATCTCAGCCTTCATCGAGGTGTAATGCAACGTTACCTTAGCCGACGCATTTGACACGGGCTCTCCGTTAACTTGTAATGTTCCGAGAAAGACACCAGCACCATGTTTGGCAGGATCACGTTGTCCTCCGACACAACCGTGGCCAAGTCACCCAAGCTGCCTCTACGCGTGCAGACGAAGGGAGCATCTACACAGTCGTAGGAACGATTTTGTGCCTGGGGATGACCGAGGACGAGCCGGCCAGCACGGGCGCGACCCAACCGAGAGACACGAACGTACGCTCACGAGCGAAGCTGTTGAACGCCTCGTTAAAAATCTGGTGTTCGATGTTTATTTTGGTAATTTCTTTTACTCACTACCATCGAGGATAAATTCTATAAGCAACACAGACAAAAATAGCGAACATCACAATTGGACAATCTCTGTTATGCATGCTACATCCATAGCTTTATCACATCCAGCACGCTCTCTTCGACCATACATCTGCCATCTTTGTAATGCTTCGTGCCGATGTGCAAAACGGTGCAATAAGCAGAATAGATCAATGTCGTACTAAAGAGAAAGAAGTACAGTGGGACCCGGACAACCGGGATGTCGACGGAGAAAATGCCCCGTCCATCCGAATGTCCCGTTCATTCGAGGTTGCCACTTTGGGACCCTGAGGAACTACTGACGATTCTTAAGGGGTCAGCAAGGAAGAAAACTGTAGCTCTGCCACAAACTTAAGTCCGGGTGGAAGAACAAACTGATCCTTGTTGGCTTTCTGACTGGTAACTCAAAGTTTGACCAGATGACACCGAAGTCTTTGTTCGGTGTCATCTGGACAAGTGAGAGGTTTCTCTTCTAAGTCCACCTCCTTGCAAATCGGCAGGGTCTTCATCCCCTCGTCAATGAGAAAAAACCATCCCTGAAATGTGACCCCGTTTGCCCAATGTAATTTCAGTCGAACCAACAAACAACTTCATTATTATTGACCAAAGTACTTGCCCCTTTTTGCACAAAAACTTCCTATTCATCAGAGGGTCCATTGAAGTGACATAATATTTAACTGAGGATTTATACTTTGCTAAGACAATTTGTGTTCCGCGTGAAAACTCCAGTTCATCAGAGTCCCGTTAATCCAAATTCCACTGTATCTGAAGAGGTCCGGTTAGGATTCACAGGCCTCCCTTGTACCGGCCCAGGAAGTTTTTGCAATTTGGGCACTTGTGCGTGACCGAATTCAGAGAGTCGATGCAGCAGGGGATGCAGGCGCAGAGGCACAACCTAGGATGAACGACGTGATCTAGGGTAAGCACCTGAAGGGGATTACTGGTAGCTGCAAGTCACTTACCCCACGACACAGAGAATGCCGGCGAGGATCCAAGCCATGGCACCCGGTTCAGAGTCGGTGCTCGTCTTGATCTGGCTCTGACAGTGCGGGCAGATCATGTGCACGGGGTTGGGACCGAAGTTCGGAGCTTGGACATACTGAACCACTACCGGGACTGAAGCCGGTGGAGCCAGCGGATACCCAGCTGGAAGAAATCAAGGGAAGTGTTGATTAGTTGACATACGTTGAGTAGAAAAATGTATCCAATTCAATTAAGAGTGGACGATCCAGACTGGCGGGGTCCAAGTGAGCACCTTGTTTCCAACCAAATCTATGAGGTTGTTCTTACTATAACACTTATTATGCCTTGGTAAAGACAAAATGTAGTGCAACTTCAAGTCATGAAGCGCATGAAGAAACAAGACGCAGTACTGTTTCTCTATGTGAAGCATCTCTGTCCCAGTGTCAGGTAAAATACTTTCTGCTTATCACTGGTGTTGACAAGCCCCTGTGGCCTTAAAAGTGCACAGATACTTTCGGGGGTATTTAAGTCACGTGCAGATGCCAAGAAGAGTTGACATATGCTTTGAGAGTCTTTGAAAAACTCCCTGAGATTTCTCTAGGTTGCGGTGCAAGCATAATTCTCCAGACGTACACTTTGTTGCAGGTGTTGCTGGACAGGGACCAGTTCAGGGACTTGTTCCAGAAGATGCATCCAAGTACGACAAGAGCACGGGCAAGCCAAGGACTCCAATATGGTGCTTCAAAGGTTTGCTTAACGGGAAGTAAGAGCTCAAAACATATTGGGCTGGTCATAGTGCATGAACGAAGAATATTTTAATTTGGCAGCCATGAGATACCAGACTGTCATGCTATTATAACGTTACAACATGTTCATACGTTCACACACAAAGGTGATACTCCTTTGTCTGCATCTCCATCTCTCATTACACAAGTCAGCATCATAGAACCGTGTTCTATCTACGCAACTTCAATCGGGGGCAAACACTTGTAACGAACACACCTACTCGGCTCATGACAGAACATGGTGTCGTGAACATAGCAACCTTCAAGAGGGACTCCCCCGAAAAGTGACATTACAGCTTCAATCGCATTACAGTGCTACATAAAGTTTACTCACAGTCCCAGGTGTGTCCAGCGCCCAACGATCGAATCTGCCATACGAACGTCTACAGTGCATACATACAGAACTCTACCCGACTTTTCAGATCAACTGCAACACGTACGAAAGGCAAGCAGCTCCCCTCATAAACATGTGTAAACTTACATATACAGAATCATAAAAAAGCCACCACTTTATAGTGGTCTGGGCTACCCCAAAAGACCAAGTCCTCTGCCCTCCGAGATCTAAGAGGTCATGTTACAGGAGCTCTCAATAGTGCTGATGCATTGTCAAGTAGGACAACAGCATCTTTCCTCCAGTGCCTGATGTCAACTTGTATCTGCTTTGGACAACTTCAATTGCACATATTAATCGGTTTTAGAACAACTTTCAGACCTCACCCTAGCCCTCCTCGATGAGTATGAAAAAGTCTTCATGACATGTTGGTCAAAAAGGACAATGCAATTCTACTGCAATCTTGACGCTACAAGCTTTAGCCCAATCCACAAATACCGCACATGATCAATCGTCCAGACCCAGAGCCAACGACGTGCTCAAGCCGTTCACTGTGACCAGTGATCATACACCAGAAGAACTCCGAGAATGGAGAGATCAATGTGCAGCATCTTTCACCTCCAGTGGACCGGACCCATCCATACTTCCTGGATGAACAAAAGGCTTACTTCACATGGACAGAAATCTCTACCTCACAATTTAACCTCAAATGGATACAACTCATGGTTTGTGGCCGAACTTTGGGGACACCCAGTACACCTAAACCGCGCTAAAAAGGAATCCTAATGAAATGACTTTAAAACCCGGCTCAAACTTGGATTTTCTTCCAAGGTTCGGTCAAGGTCCCAACCTTCGGGAAAACCGGACAACAGTGGTACCTTGTTGGGAGTAAGCCGGTAGTTGCTGCACGGCTGCCTGGTCCTCGGGGACTTTGAAGCCACTATGTCCCACTGCGGCCTCGTAAGTGGGAGGCGCTTCAGGCATCCCCGGCGCGGTGGGGGCGTTGCTCATGATGCTGGTGGTCTGATCGTCGGAATTCCTTCGCCTGAGACTGCGAAAAACCATGTTCTTATGTAGAAACAGTAGAGGCTGGACTCACAAGTAGGACAAGACTGTAACTTCTTGAAAGACTCACCTGTACTCGGCAAGCAGAGAAGAGTCGAGAACAATTTGATCGACGTCAAAGTTTCGTGTAGCCTGGAAACTACGTCGCTTGTGCAAATGGTAGAGGTGGACCAAGCCGACCCAAGCTGAGTAGGCTCAGTCGAGCTTTGGAGAAGGGTCTCTCGAGACCCGGGAAGGTGACAAAGAGCGTAGTCGGCAACATCTAGCTTACAGGAGGAGTGAGTCAGATGTCGATGAGGATCTCCCCGACGAAGAAGTTGCTGCTGCCGAGGATCGCCAGGGACTTGGCTTGGACGGAGCGAGAGCACCTTCAAGAGGCAAGAGGAGCCACTCATCAGCATGGGATTAACCCATTGGAACTTATGTGCGCAGTACGTGAATTAGTTGTTTTTACAGTCTTTTCATTCATTTGTACAAGTATCTAAGGCAGGCATCAGTCATTCATGAAAGCGTTGTCCTCTACTACGCTCACAGTCTCATCTACAATAACGGTTACAGAAATAGTAACTTTGTACGGACATCTTAGCATAGAATGTAACAACAACTGTAACATTGTCATTGCCATCCAGCATATTGAGGGCTCCGGCCTGAATAAGAACGGTTCTTTTCAGTCTTTGCAAGCTTGGCTTGGCTCGACTTCTTGAGCTGGAAGCCACCTCTACTGGTGAATGATTCACTCCCAGCCGACTCTGCACTGCCTTCCCACGTCGCAGGCCGACCAGCTGTCAGCGCGGCAAATCTTGTCAGAGTTGACAAGGATTCCTGATCTTTGTCCGGGAGATGGACACGAAGTCGAACACGTTGATTCAGGCTGCGATGGGTAACTTATGTCACGTGCCATCGAATCAGCAATGTCAATATGCTCACGTTTTACGGAGCTGACATTGCTGCTTTGTTCGTCCCTTGGGTCCATGGCCAGGAAATGATTCAGTATCATTGTCGTTTTACCCTCCCATTCCTAAAGCTACCCCATTGTTGGAAAGCAACCTGTCCGACTTGTCCGAGATCTGGTGCAGCCACCACCACGATCCCTGCAACCTGATGGCTGCCTTCTTCTCTATGGCCTAAACAATGCAGGGAAAGCGCCTCCAGCGCTTAAGAAGACTCAACTGTCTTCGATTCTCGAACTAAATTTCCTACAGTTAGTAATACGACCTGCACGCATCACATAAGATATGAGCAAATCCCTCTTCGTTGAGGCCGCTGTCATTTGACTCATCAACAAGGTTCGTAGGCCTGAATCTGGGCCTGTCGTCGTCGGTGGCAACACCGAGTCTTGAAAGCAGATGAGGCCTACTGCCGGTTCGGCCTTGGTAAGGACCAATATGGACAGTACCACAGACATTCAAATATCGTTGAGTGTGAGTCATACTGCAAGTTGAGCTAGCAACGATGAGACATTGAACATACAAGGTACCACAGCTTTTCACTGTTAGGCCATGAGTCAGATTCAGCTACAACTAGATTGTATGATGTTGCATCACTGAATTTATTGACTGATATTTGAGCCAATGGGCCTTGTAAAACTTGAGCACAATAAATTTTATGCACAATTGCGAAGACCGTGATCAAGATACAATCCCCCTGCAGGGAAGCTCTAAAAAGCTGAGGATTTGGACTGCATCTTAGCCAAGAAAAGCTCCTGGAAGGCCGAACACTCCTTGGGACTCCAGGCACGTTGGACTGTACAAAGGAAGTGATGGTCGTGCGTGAGGTCACAGAACAGAAGAGCAACCCCACAATGTTCCAGAAGATAGATAAAGAGTCCCTCATGCCTGCCTCCAGAATCAGAACGCAGCTTCAGTGCTGCAGGTTTATATACGTGTGACAAAATAAAGACACACTGAAAACTGATGCACTCGATACCCAGTCTTTCCTCAGATCTTCCCTAAATAAAGAATATAAAACATGTTTAAAAATTGATCATTTTGTCGGATAAATCATCCTTGTTATTTAGCTTCAATCGAACTCATGGCTCAAATGATCAATTTGCAATCTGTCGTTGCAACATTTTTGCCAACTCTGCAGCTTCTTTAGGCACACGAGTTAAACTCGCTTCTTCATCGTCAAGCCTCTAACCGTTCCTTCCATCAGAGCTGCATCGAGCCGAGGCTCAGCTCGTTGTCCAAGGCCTAAAACCCCGGGTCCGGCTCGAGGCTGGAGAAATCCCTGTCCGATACAGCTCTACATTCCTTGCGTTGATGCTCAGAGGACGCCCTGAGCGCTCGAGCACTGACAAAAGGTCAGCTTTAGACATACGGTGTGTTGGCATGTGTCTGGAATCCGTAGCTATATATAAACATAACTTAATGTAACGTAAACTAACCTAGCTTAAACATGCGAAGGTATAATTCCAGACCCAAGATGACCTAGTTCTTAGCTTTTAAGTTGAAATAGTCATGAACTCTGACTATCTCGAGTTGTCGCTCCCTCCTTACAGGACCACTGGAGACACTTCTTCCTTCCTCTTCTGGCTTGAACTAAAGCGGGGAGGCGGTTCGCTAGCTGCGGCAGTGACTTTATTAATACCTGATGCAGCATGAGTATAAAATATCACTTATTACTATAATAATAGCATCCAGTATCATAACCAAACACACTTACGCATTATCCTCTTCCTAATGAGTTGTGTGGAACCAGTTTCACGCAGGTGAATGCGTACGGAAATGCACGTCTACCTTATAACAATCATTAATCACAGGTGCAATGAATTAAAGCCCCTCTATGCCTGTCCACTATTATTTCCCATTCCTGCTGAGTTTAGAGAAGACTGTGTAAGAGCCCTGAGCTGCTTGTGCACAGTGTCCAAGAGGCGCTTCTTCTCACGATCCTTTTTGTTCATCATGCTGGTGAACACGTTGCCACCTTTCCTGTCTGCTTCCTTCAGCTTGTCCAGGATGTCAAGGGCAGTCTCTGGTTTCACCCGAATGTACTTCGACGTGGATTGACCATAATCAGCCAAATAGGTGCTCCAGTCCCAAGAGACAAAGAGGTCCAGAAGTTGGCGTAAATCGGAGAAGCAGAGGAGGAGCACTCCTTCCTAAGAAAAAAGAGTTTAAGAGTCTCTCTGTTCTTTCTGTGATGCAAACCTTTTTTGCCTTCACCTCTAATCCTTGAACTGGTTCTTTAGCCGCAAATTGCTCACACTGAAGAACATCGAGGTTGATCTGGTCAATTAGGCCCATGGACACAGCCTTGACGTTCTCATCAAGCAACATGGACAGGAGGGAGCGTGCCAGATGCTGCAACGCTGACATACAGGTCTTCTGGGCAGGCTTTATGGGCAAGTCAGTGAAGGAGCGGAACACGCTGTCGAGAAAGGCTAACAAGTCCGTCAGCCATGGTGAGGCGGTGCCTTGTAACTCAGTCATCAGCCAGTCATAATTTGCCAGCTCGATAAACTCATCTATCTTAGAGTTCAGCTTGGAGGGTATTTCCTCCTCTGCCTCCGCCCGGATGTCTTTGAAAATAGAGCTCCCTTGTAGTCGTGCGATGTGAGTAGCTTCCAAGGAGGCTCCTGACAAAGAAAGCAGCTGAGACAATGATGACTACCTTGAAAGAGCTACTCTCCTTACCAGTGATTTCTGAGATATACTTTTCCAGATGTGAGTTAGTCTTCTCTAGGTGATAAGTATTGATGTCTATTTGTATAAGCTGGAGCAAGCTCAAGTTCTTCCGACTGATTAGAGTAGAAAGGCAACCACTGAGGGTCCTCGTCAGCAGAACGTTCGTCGCCTTCCGTACGGTCTCATCCACTTCCTCGGAGAGAAGGTTCAAATCTTCCGAAAACTTGACGCAGGCCAAAATGAATTCCTTCACTTCACAGTAGACTCGAGGAACCATTGCAGAGAATGGAAACTGGCGAGGGAAAGGGGCCTCTTCCAAGGCGGCGGCCTCGTCGTACGGGAACGAGGCCATCAGGTTGGAGTATTCGATGGGGGTATTAACCTGCAGAAAAGGGTGTGACCAACATGCCTTGCTATGCGCTGCATCTGCACAACTGGCTGGACAGTATCCCGATGTTAGCTCACCTGCATGGGATGATAGTTGTCAATGTCAAAGATGTCCCTGAACCGACCCACCCACTTCTGCATGAGCACCTCTGTGTAGTGATCTCGGAGCTCTTGCAGCAGTGCGTACATCTTGTCAGCTGAAAATCCAAACTGTTGCAACGTGCTGGAGAACAGCAGCATTATTTGCTTGATCTTCAGCATGAACCCCGACTCCGTGCAGTAGGCCGAGTGTGTTCGCAATGTGGACATGATCTTGGATGAAGTAGTCGACCACAGTTCATCTAAGAAGCTCCTTGTCACCAGACCATTGCCAGTGTTAAGTACATGATCCTCGCAGACGAAGAATCCAACAATACCTGCGAACATCACATTGAGTTGGGAAACTATGCGCTGCTGCACCGGTACTCCTCCAATAAGAACTTGCAACTACCTGCAAGTAGTAAGTTGTCTACGTACGCACGTACCATGAAAATAAGTCCTGTAACCCTCTATGGACTCGTGCATCGAGGAAGGAGGCTGTAGTGTCAGAGTAGCCTGTTGCCTCCTCTGATTTCGATAGTACTTTTCAAAGGCGTCTCTTTCGCCGAGGACTGTATAGATGTGGAGGCACTTGTAAACGGGGCTGAAATCTATCAGGTCCTGGGCTGACAGGTCCTCCTCCGTGTCGTACATGCTCTCTGACTGGCCCTCGTAGTCGACCTCTCCTAAAACACATTCACATGTACTGTAGCACAGGTCTGACCTTAACGCCACCTAAGTAACAGTTAGTACCTGTCAGAGGATTGGGCTGAGGAGACAGGTGTGACTGCTTCTTTGGTTCTCCGGGAATATGTGAGGAGAGGTTGAGCTTGACGGCAGTGTTGCGCATGGCGATCTCACCAATTTTGGGCGAGTACTTGCGAATGATCTCGAGAAAGTCCTTGAGCTCAACCATTGATGCCTCTTTGATTGCTTCTCTTAGCTGTGGGATGCTGGCCTTCATCTGGGCAGAGAAGCGATAGCCGGCGATTCTGGGCAGAAAAGTATGTTCCAGCTGTTCCAATGTCTTGAGTGCTGGGTGGAACCGCCGCTCCGCCATCTGCTTGTTCAGCTTGGTGAACATCTGCAAGACGGGCAGACACAGAGATAGGCTCTCGATGGTGGCGGCAATGTTCCTTTGGACGCGGCGAGCAGCCACCAAGTCACGGGCTTTGGCGGCCAGCTTATCGGCGCTCGCCCTCACATCGCGGTCGATGTCGACAACCTCACGGTTGAGCCTGGCTGCATCAGCACGCACTTGCAGAAGGTCGCGGACTGATGAGATGAACCCCTGGTAGTGGTGGTTGCACATCTTCTCTATCTCAGCATCTCGTTCGCCAATCTGCCGCTCCAGCAGCGCCAGAAACGTCTCTTGGCAGCCTGACTCGTAGATGGCGCGAAACGTGGGTCCCCAGTAGTCATCCACGGCCTCAATCTCCTGTAGGTAAAGCTCGCAGTGCTCGGCACCCGCGCCATTGGCAGACTCGGAGGCAGCGGTCGCCGACACGGTGGCGGCCCCTTGACCGGCACTCATCCTGGAGTCATGGGAAGACATGGTGTCCCTCCAAGAGAGACTGAGTGACCGCAGTCACCCTGACCTCGGGGCTTCAGGCAAACCACACTGTGAGCTTCTTCGCACAGTGATGGTGAAAACAACGCCTGCCTGACCTGTTCGAGTACCTCTTTGCAGGTCTCAGCCAGTGATGGACCCGAGCTCTCGGGCCGAGCCAAGCTACGTAGTACGTGTGTCATAGTTATAAACTCGTGGCTGGGCTTGAAAGTAAAGCCAAGTCTGAGGCCGAAGCTTGAATTTGACGTGAGAGCCGAACGAGTACGACTTCATACTTGCTCAGTCGCAGAAATAGGGCGCTCGAAAGATCCTCCCAACCGAGCCAAGCCCACTTTTCCGTGACAGATACAACAGGAATTTTTCGGGCTTGGCTTGCTTTTTGGGGGCTTAAAAGCTATCACTACTTCAGTCCGACACCTCCCCCCTCTTCAGCTGGAGAAGGGAGGCGAAATCAGGGTGACCACATGTTTGGCCTGAAAGTACACGAATTTTATTGAAAAGCACAACCTTGTGGCACCAGACGAAGCAGAAGAAGCTCCACATTTAGCCTAAGAAACACATACTTGTGGCCAACTCCACGCTTTCCATACCAATGAGCAGTTTGTCTGACCTGAAAGAAGCGGATTTTATTCTGTCGGTCTTCTGGGCTACGTCGGACTTGTGGCTAGAGAATTAGCACGACTTTCACCATTATACCATGTTCAGCATAGCCCGTGCCAAAAAACTGCAGGGCAAATGCGGCAACCATGCCAAGGAGGAGTCCCCCAAAGGGCATATTCTGGCCGCTGAGGCTCTGGCCTCGCCAGGCAATGCTGGGTGGCGGTGGCGTACGCCTCTGGGTGCTTGTTCTCTACCTCAAAGGCCGTTGTTAGCCTTGGAGAAGTGACGTCGTTGCCATCCGATGTGTGGCTGCATTAAGCTCATTTCCTAGACTGCACGGGAACTTGTCAGGATGAGATCTCACACTTTTTTATATAAAAGTACGCGCTCGTTGAACAATAACATTTCCAGCCAGTTCTTGAGCTGGAGGTCACTGGAGGAGGGCAACAACTTCTTCAATTTATGGTCAATCCACCCTTGCACTTTTTTTCAAAATGATCTTTTTATTTGCAAGGCCCCTCTGCCAATTCTGCCCTAGTCCTGCCTGCCTGGCCATTCATCCTTCTACTCAGAGATTAAGTGTAACCGAAAAATTTTGCGTGAAATTACAAATGGCGTCGCTGTGATGAGCACCGTACTTTGCTCGTTTTTCTCGGCGGTTTGACTTGTCCTCGACCTCATTGTCCTCGGACTATCGACCTCGGACAATATGCGGCCTTGAACAGATCAAATGGCCTCGGTTAAAACCTCGACAAAAGCAATGCTACAATGCAGAGATGCAAAACACAGTCAATGTTGCATCGCTGCTTGTGGCATACAGAGATGAAATGTATAATTAATTGTATTTTCCGAGTTTTTCAACGAATTAGCAGAGGGAAGGTGGTGAGAAGAGCTGCCTGGGCATTCAAAACCAGGCAGAGTTGACCGAGACAAAGAAAGAACTCAAACTTTATGTGCTATAACCTCCGCTCCTTCCAGAAATACCACGATTTCAGAGCAAGTAGTTTCAGAATATCTCCCTCATGCATTAAAAAGATATGATGTAATCCAAGAATATTCCGTTAATTATGGCCAGTGGAGGAGTTGTGTAAATTTCTTTAGACACAATTAAGGACTTGGGACCTCAAGTCAACGTTTAGAGGCAAAAGATTTAGAGTTTTGCTTGCGAAAATGCCTGCGTCACAACGTCGCTGTCCCCGCTCTCTCCTCTGTCAGCGAAATCGCGGGGAACGGAGAACACGAGAGGCGCTTCTCCCAGAACCCGCAGGGCTGCCACATCTCAAGCACACAAAGAATCAGCCTTCGTCAGCAAAGTTCTTCTTGGTCAAGGAGCGCTCGGTGATAGACAAAGAATTTGCAGACTTGCAAAAACAAAAGTGCAATTTTGCCACCAGAAAGTACAAGTTGGCGGAATTCGGTCCATCTGGCCGCCCTCCCCAGGGGGGGCAGCGCCACCAGGTGCAGCGCAGCGGCCAGCGGCAGCCAGAGCCACCGTGAGCACGCTACAACGAGCAGAGAAGCTAGAGATGGACAAAAGACAACAACGTTAGTAGAAGTGAGAAAAAGAAAGGGTCCAGACGAGTTCGGCGGACGCCAAGAGGAAGTGGTGAGAGAGTCCAGGGGCTCCCCAGGATGGCGGCGTCCCGCGTCGGCGGCTGCGCGTCCTTGGTAGACCCCTCGTCCAAGAACGAGTGGTATTGGGGCGACATTACGCGAGACGAGGTCAACGAGCGCCTCAAGGACACCCCCGATGGAACGTTCTTGGTGCGCGACGCCTCCGGCCGCAGAGGCGACTACACGCTCACCCTCAGGAAGGGCGGCAGCAACAAGCTCGTCAAAATCTACCATCATGAAGGAAAATATGGATTCTGCGAGCTCGGTCAGTTTGATTCCGTCGTGGAGCTAATCGAGTTCTACCAGGAGAACTCGCTGGTGGAGTATAACCGAAGTTTGGACACCCGACTAGTCTACCCGGTCTCCCGGCGACAAAGTGACGTGGTAGACGAAGTGGGCGGGAACGTAGACGTCGAACGTGTGGCCGACAAGCTCAAGATGATCAACTACGAGTATCTGGAAGGCTCCAAGTTGTACGATCAGTTTTATGAGAAGTATCAGCAGCAGGCTGTACAGATCCGACAGACCCGCATGGCCGTTGAGGCCTACACTTCCACTCTTAAGCTCTTCCAAGACCAGATTGAACTGCACAAACGGCAGAGGGCCAACGTGTTGCCGCACGAGAAGCCCGCTCTGAAGAACAACTTTGACATACTGCAGAGGAAGTTGAAGGAGCACCATGAACAGCGCGATAGACTTAGAAACGAACTCACCTATGCAAACACCGACAGTCGTTCCCTTGACCGAGAGATGAATGCTCTCAAGCCCAAGATTATTCAGCTGTACAAGCAGCGCCAGCAGCTTCAGACCTGGTTGGTAGCTAACGGGAAGAGCCTGGACGAGATCAACCGTCTGCTCGAGCAGTGGAGGTACGAGTCTTCCAAGCTGCAGGGGCAGCACCACGACGAGAGCACCTGGCTGAAGTTGGACATAGGCCGCAAGACTGCCGAAAAGAGACTGCAGGGGCGAGTTGACGGCACCTTCCTGATTCGTGGGTCGAGCGACGGCAGTTACGCTCTCTCCATCATGTGTTCGGGCACAGTCGGCCACTGCAGAATTGTCAAAACAGAGCGTGGGTTCGGCTTTGCCGAGCCTTATGTTATCTACCCGACACTCAAGGAGCTGGTGCTCCACTACTCAGTCAACAGCTTAGAGGCACACAACGACAAGTTAACCACTACGCTCGACTTCCCCGTTGATGCCAAAGCCCCCATGACAGCCGCCATTGAGCGCCAACTGGAGAGCACGTACATTAGTGCCGACCAAATCAACCAACAATGAAGATTGGCAGGACAGATTCTTGGAAGGACGGCTGTGACTTGTCAGATGTTTTTCAATGCATAAGTGAAACCTATGGAAATGCCACTGGCACTGCTACAAGCAGCAAACGTTCAGAGAAAAGTGTAATGTTTCTCCTTTTTCCAGCATCATTATGCTGCCCGAGGACACCGTCGCCTACGAGATTCATCCGCCTGCAGAGGAGGACTTGGACCTTGTGCTAGAGAAAGTTATGTCTACAGTGTTGCCCTACGTGCTCGATTACATTTGGCACGACCAGCGCTTCACACTCTACGTCAGTCATCGGGACCGTTGTCTCCGGGGACAAGTTCACTATGGCGAGAATGTCGAAGACGAGTGGTTCGTGGTGGCACTACTGAAGAAGATTGCCGAGGAGCACGACAAAGTCGTTGTTAGAGTGACCGATCAGGACGGTGAGCCGCTGCTGATCGAGGCGGCGGACGTGCTGCCGGCTTGGGCGCAGGAGCCGGACATGGCCGAAAACAGAGTGTTCATCTACACGGGAAAGGTGCATTTGATTCCTGTGTCGGATCGACCGTCCCAGCTCACCCCGTTACCTTGCGGAGTGCCTAAGGTAGAAGATGCCGTCAAGGTCGTGCGGGCGTTCGCAAACATGACTGAGGCATCTCAAGCCATACAAGAGGCGATAGAGAAGAGACTGGGCCGTTATCCTGACAGCTGGGCGAATCAGGCTCACTACGTGCATGCGATTCTCCCGGCAAAGGCCTCTAGGATCCTTCATCAGTCTCCGCAGCTCATAACTCCAGTCATACAGAGACTGCTATTCATGGATAACCGTGATGCCAGAGTTGTCAGAACGATGGAGAACTTCAAGCAGCTGGACTGCGTCACTACAGGGGTCCAGATGACGCGGACCCTCTATGCAATGTTCGACCACAGAAACCTCTGGCCGGCGAAGCGAACTTCCGGTTGGAATCTTCCTTCCAAAGAACAAGAGAATCACAAGAAAGCGGTTATCGGTTTCAAGATTTGCGCTGCGATGGAAGCTTTGGCGGCCGAAGTAAAGAGAAGGTCTGTGTCCTCCAGTGATAGACAGTTGAACCAGACGTATGTTGAGAGATTGACGCAGCTGGGATACTTCAAGGGTCTTCTTCCTGGCTCGAAAGGATATCAGGAACTGTTGCAAAAGGCGACTTATGTCTTGTCATCTAGTGAGGAAGATGAACAAGCCACCGGAGTCGACACGTATTTAAAAGAGTTCAGTGAGTGCCTCTCTAATGAGTGCAACGTCATCAGAGAAGAAGAAGAAGCTCGTGCTGAGAAAGTTTCTAGAACCGCTGATGCTGAAGACTGGTTAATTCAAGATCAGAACACTCTAGATCAGATGCTAAGGGAAAAGTTTCATTTGGAAGAGAATAGCCAGAAGGTGATGGGTCAACTCTCCGACTTTCTCGAGGCTTCCTCCGACATGAAAGGAGTCGAGACTGAAGAAGTCAAGAGCGTGACTGCGGCAGATGCACCCGTCGATTTCAACCCAGATGACTTCGAAGCTGCAATGAAGAAGCTCCTCAGTTCGGGTCAGAGTGATTCAGAGTCTGAAGACGAGGACTTGGAAGAATATATGGACGCTCAAATGGAGAAGGAACTCCTCGGTTCCAATGTGAAAGAGGGTGATGAACTTTTGAACTCTATGCGGAACCTTAAGAAAGAAATCGAAGAGACCAACACGGGACCTTCAAAAACTTTGCTGCAGTCAATGAATATGCAATGATTGTTTCTCGTTATGCTGTGAATTTACACTTCATTAGTTGCTACATGTATAACGTACGTACAAATCCAGTGTCTGCCATTTCTGTAACAGTTTTTCTATATTTTTCAGATGGCGGACGTGACAAGGAAGGCCCGGTTGGCGTCCAACAAGGAGGGTCGGATTGCGCCGTACAAGAGGACGGACAGGCCGGATCGTCGCAAGCACGGAGGGGGCGGATCAGGCCAGGGTGACAAGGACAGTGGTGCCCCTGCAGTTAAGGGCAGAAGCTCCGCGCCCACGTTAGACCAGATTCAAGCAGACAAGCTGACGAACCTGGCGAACAAGTATTGGGCGCCACACACCCTCAAGGAGCATGCAGACTTTAATGCGGGCGTCATCACTGACATTTACACGGAGGATCTCAAGGGAACGGACTTTTCTGTCAAGAGGATCATGATGCTGGAATTCAGTCAGTACCTGGAAAACTACCTGTGGCCCAACTTTAACGAGAGCGCCGGTGTTGAGCACGTCCTCTCCATAGTGCTCATGGTGAACGAGAAGTTCCGCGAACGCGTGCCCGCCTGGATGACAATGCACAAGCGGCAGGAGGTGTTTCCTGTCTTCTTCGATCGCATCCTGCGACTGAGCTTGCAAGTGAATGCGGAGAACCAGAACGAAGGCGAGAAGATGAGTCTGAGAGAGCAGACGTTCTTGCTAGTTTTCTTGGATCACTGCTTCACCAGCATGGAAGTCAAGTTCGTCTGTGACGAGGTTCAAAAGTTGGCCTCATTGTCCATGTGGGAGTGCCTGTCAGCCGAGCGCAGGGAAAAGGAGCTTCGGGGTTGGAAAAAGTACTGGAAGAAGATCGTCAAGAAGGACGCCAAAGAAAGTGAAGAGCGTCGCAAGGTCAACTCTTTCTACCGGCGCTACTTGCGCAACCTCATCGAGCAATGCTTTCTCCACGTGTTGTCTCAGGTGGACCACAAATCGTGCGAGGCCGACGCAGTCGCCTACTGCGAGCACTTCCTCATGTTGCTGATTGACCTGGAAGCTCTGCTGCACACAAGGCGTTTCTTCGACACAGTCCTCGACGACACGCATCTCATAGAGCGGAGTTTTCTATCGCCGCTGTACAAACGACCCGAGGGGCATCTTTTCGGCCAGCTGCTGGAGCAGCTCAAGTTCTACGCCCGCTTCGAGATCTCAAATGAGACTGGTGACCAACTGACAGAACAACAAATGCTGGATCGGCACTATTCGAGTATCACCTCTCTACAGCTGGCCATGTTCGCCAAGTTTCCGGCGCTCAGAGACTTTGCTCTGGCCACAGTATCCAGTGTCGATGACCGGAAGGCGCTACGGGCGCGACTTGAACCCATCAAGAAGGATGTCTTGTACGAGATAGCGGAGTTTCTGTGTCTCGTACCACCTGCCAAAGCTGATGTCGACAAACTTGACAAGGAACTGCTGGTAGAGATGTTGGTGTTCCGTCACCAGCGAAAAGAAAGCCAACTACGAGCGCTGAACGAGATGCCCCTCTATCCCACCGAAAAGGTGATTTGGGACGAAAACGTTGTTCCTGGCGAGTTCTACAACGGAGAGGGAGTGCTTGCGCTCCCCAAGCTCAATCTTCAGTTCCTAACGCTGCAGGACTACCTCTACCGCAATTTCAAGCTATTCCAGTTGGAGTCCACCTACGAGATCAGGGGTGACATTGAAGATGCCATCACACGGCTAAAGCCTTGGCGCCCTGATGATGGGCAGGTTGTATTTAATGGGTGGGCGCGCATGGCACAGCCCATCACCTCCTTCTCCATCGTGGAGGTGGCCAAGCCTAACATAGGAGAGAAGCAGCCTGCCAGGGTTCGTGCCGACGTCACCGTCAATCTTAGTGTCAAAGACAGTGTCAAGAGCGAGTGGGAGAAGCTACGGAAGCATGATGTCTGCTTCTTGTTGACCGTACGCCCTCCTGTATCGTCGACTAGCGTTCCGGGCGTTTATGACTACACGGACGAGTTCGTCAGCCAGATGGGACTCGTGAGCGTGAGGGGCTGCGAGGTGGAAGGCACGCTAGATGAGACAGGAAGAGTTATCGAGGAAGGCCCTGAGCCGCGGCCTCAACTGCCCGGTGAGACCCGGGTTTTTCGAGTGATGCTCGACTGCAATCAGTATCATGCTGACATGGAGGTAACAGCAGCCGGGGGAGAAGACGTGTACGAGACTTTCAACGTCCTCATGCGCAGGAAGCCCAAGGAGAACAACTTCAAGGCGGTGTTGGAGACTATCCGAGAGCTGATGAACAGTGATTGTGTCGTTCCCGACTTTCTCAGGGATGTCCTACTTGGGTATGGCGATCCTGGTGCCGCACACTACCGCAACATGAAGAGCGAAGAAAGCTCCCTCAATTTTAACGACACCTTCTTGAACTTCGACCACCTGCGAGCGAGCTTCCCAATGCACGAGGTCAATCTCAAGAAAGAATCCTCTGCCGCGAATGTGCCGCCGTATAAGCTCACGTTCCACGAGCCGACTCCAGCAGCCGCCTCTAGTGAAGCTGCGAAAGACCACAAGCCGTCAGTTACGGTGGAACCTTTCTCTCCGATAAAGAGGGGTCCCTATCCTGTTGTGTCGCCCCGCAAGAACTCGGTGCTCTTCACTCCTACGCAGGTCGAGGCCATTCGTTCCGGCATGAGTCCGGGTCTCACCATGGTGGTGGGTCCCCCGGGTACGGGAAAGACTGACGTGGCTGTACAAATCATCTCCAACCTTTACCACAGCTTCCCGGAGCAACGGACCCTCATCGTGACACACTCGAATCAAGCGCTCAACCAACTCTTTGAGAAGATTATGGCCTTGGATGTGGACGAACGACATCTACTACGTCTGGGACACGGCGAGGAAGCCCTGGAAACCGAAAAAGACTTTAGCCGGTACGGTAGAGTCAATTACGTGCTGGCCAAGCGATTGGAGCTGCTGGAGCAGGTCAAGAAACTGCAACAGACCCTGCGGGTTTATGGAGACGTTGCCTACACCTGCGAGACAGCCGGCTATTTCTTTCTCTACGAGGTCCTTTCGCGCTGGGAAGAATTTGAGGCCAGAGTGTCCCAGTATCCGGAGGAAATCCCCGAACGATTTCCCTTTAGCAAGTTCTTCGAGGACGTGCCAGGAGGACTATTTAAGGGCGACGCTTCCGACCTGGAGACGGCTCACAGCTGCTGGCGTTACATCAAGGACATCTTCTCCCAGTTGGAAGAGTTCCGCGCTTTTGAACTCTTGAGGAGTGGCTTGGATCGCACGCTCTACCTGGTGGTCAAGGAAGCCAAGGTCGTTGCCATGACTTGCACTCACGCAGCGCTCAAACGCAAGGAACTTTCAAAAATGGGGTTCAAGTTTGATAATATCCTGATGGAAGAGTCGGCGCAAATCCTTGAGATCGAGACGTTCATTCCGCTACTTTTACAAAACCCGGACGACAACTTTAATAGACTGAAGAGGTAACTGCTGAGGCCAGCATTTATTGTATGTACACTTGTTAACCAATTTTTGATGGTACGCCTAGGTGGATCATGATCGGCGATCATCACCAGCTGCCACCGGTGGTGAAGAACATGGCCTTTCAAAAGTTCTCCAACATGGAGCAGTCGCTGTTTGCTCGACTGGTCAAGTTGGGGGTACCAACGGTGGAGTTGGACGCGCAGGGAAGAGCAAGACCTAGCATTGCAGGTCTCTACAACTGGAGGTCAGCATTGGGATTGACAGCATTCAGTCTAGCCTGATGAGAGTTGTTCGTGTTACTGATACATGTCCTAATCCTGGCATATTTGATCAACTGTCCATGTATTTTGTTTATATTTTAGGTACAAGAACCTGGGCAATCTCCCACACGTGATGAGTGAGGAATCATTTTTGGGGGCAAATTCGGGCTTCAGCTTCGACTACCAACTGATCAACGTGGGCGACTTCAACGGAGTCGGCGAGTCTCAGCCGAGCCCTTACTTTTACCAAAACCTGGCCGAGGCGGAATATGTGGTGGCCGTGTTCATGTACATGAGGCTGTTGGGATACCCAGCACAGAAGATCTCTATCCTTACCACCTATAACGGGCAAAAGCATCTAATCAGAGATGTCGTCAAGGCAAGGTAATGGATGAGTCAATATTGTGTAGTGTGTAAGCTTCGCTAATGGAACAGTCCTGTGCCAGGGTGTGACTTTTGTTGTGTTCTGTCATTAAAGGTGCTCAACAAACCCCATGATCGGTGTCCCGCACAAGATCACGACCGTTGACAAGTTCCAGGGCCAACAGAACGACTACGTCCTGCTGTCTCTGGTCCGCACCTTCAATGTTGGTCACTTGAGGGACGTGCGCAGGCTGATCGTCGCCATGTCCAGGGCCAGACTCGGGCTCTACATCTTCGCCAGGGTGGCGCTGTTCAAGAATTGCTTCGAGCTGCAGCCGAGTTTCAGCATTTTGTTGAAGAGGCCACTGCAGTTGCATCTCTGTCCGAATGAGGTGAGCTAACTTTCTTGAGTCTCTCCCTCTTCATACGTTATCCTCCTGGCTGACTTTCCACAGGTCTACCCCACCAAACGCCGCGCCAACGTGACCGCTCCTAACCCGCTCATCGTGCATGACATGCCCCAGATGTGCAAGTTCGTCTACGAGTTCTACGCTGAAAAAGTGGCCGCTCTGCAGAAGCTGGTGCCGCCGTTGCAAAAGCCCGTGGAGGAGGAGACCACGACAAAGACGGAACCGAAGGAGGAGGAAAAGGAGAAGAAGGATGAAAGTAAAAAAGAAGAGCCAGAGGAGATGGCAGAAATTGTTAACGAAGTGCAGGAGGTTGACGACTCTTGAGAATCCAGTGGCTGTAAATGTATTGGAACGTACACACGAGTATTACAATATGTTCATGTGTATATTTTTCTCATGTAGTATAATAAAGTCCTGACAGGTGATGCTCGACTTGAAATGAAAAGAAAAGCATAAGTTGTTTCCTCTCTCCTATTCTTCAATTCATTGATAAAACATTCATGCATGACCACGGGGTTTCTCCTCGCTTTTCAGAGGTAAACAAGTATCACAACTCATGAGTACTGCTTTATATAATCTTACGCCTAAAGAAGTAAAGTCTATGTGTTCGTCTGTCCGAATCGCATCTACTCCGAGATCATTGGACCGATTTCGACCGGACTTGGCACGGTGGGAGAGAGGGATAAGACAAGACGCTGCTACCCTCTCTATCTACCGCCAACGATGGACGGGGCCCCGAAAAAAACACAACGGGTCTGCTTCATAAGAACTGCCCCTTTTGGACTAAGTGGTTAACCCCCTATCCCACCCTGAGGGGAAAGAACCCGTCGACCCCGAGGAATTCCAAAGAAACTGCTCATTTGGGTCCCTAGAAAAAGGTTTGGGTAAGGAAGAGGAGTTAAACCCACAAGGTTCACCTTGTCGGGGACCAGGAGAAGCAAGGAACACGTGGTCGCACTGCTTGCTCCTGTCACTGAGATTCACGATTACTTCTTTTTGCCCTTGTTGTTAAGTTCGTATCTGAGACTCGCGATCTCGTCCGTCTGAGAAGACAACTTGTCGTTCATGTTAGCCACGTGCTCGGTCATCAAGTCTAGTTCACTTTTGTAGGTGGCGGCAGTGGACGCTACCTCATCTTTCAGATCTTCCACACGCTTCTCGCTGTCCTTGAATTCCATCTGCAGCTTCGTCCTCACCTTAGCGGCAGATCTGAGTCTCTTCTGCAGCGACTGACACTCCAGGAAAAAACTGGTGGCCTTGCTGTCGGCCAGCAACCTCTCCGTTAACAGTTGCTCAAGTCGTGCTAAAAGGGGCTTCTTCACTGCCTCTTCAGCTCTTCTAATCAGATCCTCTTGGCTGGAAGCAGCGCCCCCTCCGCGCTCCTCCTTCAAAGTGTCGTACTTCATCTGCGTCAGCTCGAACTCGACCTTCCAGCGGTCGCGGCTCTGTTCCAAGTTCTTGATCTTGTCATTGAGGGTAGCAATGGTCCTCGCTTGATTGTCCTTCTCCTCCGTCAAGTCCTCAATGAGGGCCCGCTCTGCCATCGAGCCACCATTCTCTTCGAGAATTTCCGGGACTGCTACGTCATTCGCTCCTTCTGGCTTTGCAGAAGCTACATTACTCAACAAATCGGCAGAGACCTTAACGAGGGTCAGCGCTCTCGTCATGTTGTCGGACATGCCGCGGGAGACACATTGGATCGCTGAAGACATGGAAGAAAGAGAAGACACGATGCAGCGATTGGTGTTCCTCAACTGGTCCGTCACGGTGGGCAGCTGGTTTTCATCGTTGGCCTTGCTCTCATAAGCCTGCTGCAGCTCAGACGCCTGCTGGACAAGCTGGGACATGGCAACTGAAAGATTCTTGAGACCCTTGGCAGTATCATCGCGGCACAAAGTGTCGAGGTAATCAGACACTCGCACCAGGACACGGTTGAATGATCTGAGCGATGCGTTCAGTTGATCGTTCAGTGACTGCTGTGACGGTGGACATGAGTAGAGATTGCTCTCGTACTGAAGGCACTGGACAGTTAGAGACTCGGCCTCGCAAGCGTACTCCACGTAGCGCCTGAAGCTGACACAGAAAGGCTCGAATAACTTCAAGATGCCCCCAGCGAAGTCTCCAGAAAGAACTTGAGAGAGGATGCTCTGAAAGTCGGTCTCGACGGGCTTCAGATACTTGACGTTTTGCAGGAGGAGCTTTGAAAGACGCGATGATCCTTCGGAGGTGAGACCATCCGGCTGTGCGTCTTTCAAGCGATGTTCCCAGTACGTATGGAAGTCAGAGAAGGCAGCCACCAGGCTGGTCACTCCCTCTCCGAACTGGCTCAACAGCTCCACCGTTTGAACCTTGGCGTCATCAGCAGTCAGAGGGAAGAAGTCGTCGGCGTTGGCTTTCTGACCGTCGGCAGCATGATTGGAAGCGGATTCCAATTGCACCGTGAGCACAGTTACCCTGTCCTGCTCGTCGGACACCTCCTGCTCTAGCTCGCGTACTCTTCTCTGCAGTTCGACATTCTCTGACTTGAGCCCCGCCATCAAGTCTTTTTGCTTGCCATCTTGGGCCCTCTCCTCCTGAGCCTTCCTCCTAGCCTCAGCCTCGAGCTCGTTAATCCTAGACTGCAGCGAGTTGACCAGGTCCTCGTAGCGGCCATCGACATCCGCCAAGCGAGCGTGCAGACGGGCGTTTTCCTCTATCTTGGCCTGCAGTTCCTGGCCAATGACGGAGTTGAGCATCTCCGACGACTGGATCGCCTCGACGGAAGGCGAGGACTTCTTTTTCCCTTGCTTGGTGGACCGGTGCTGGAGCGCCTCAATCTCTTTTTGCATCACCTGGATTCTCTTGGTCAGCTGCTGATTTCTGAAGTTAAGGGACTCCGTCTCCGCCTCCGCCTTGCGTTCGGACACCTCCTTCTGGCGCAGATCCTCAGCGAGGTTATTTGTGCGCGCCTGCTCCTCCACTACCGCCTTCTTCACCACGCGAAACTGCTCTCGCAGCTTTGCGTACTCTCTCGCCAGCTTTGCGTAACGTCCAGGATCGGAAGAGGGTCCCAGGGAGCCTGGAGACGACGTCCCCGAGGTTGACGACGGAGATGCCGCCATCGCTGCAGAGTGAAGTCAAACAAAAGCTCGAGAGAGGTACCACCCTTGGCCCAAATCCTTCAGTAAATCCTCCCCAGTCCTCCCGTTGTACTTGAGGCTGTGAGTGCGCTGCGGACTACACCGTCTCTACTACGGACCTGCGGGACCTGCGGGACCTGCGGGACCTGCGGGGCGCGCCGCGGGTGAGGCTGTAGCTACTGCTCTGCCCGAACTCCTCCTCTGCTTTTTTCTCTTCGTGGTAGGCAGACTTCACTTCACCGCCCTCCCTGGCACTAACAGCGGTTTCGGCGACCACAATGCGAAGCGCCACAGTTCCCTCTCTGGGACTAAACGCTTACGCAATTCATTCAAAAATGACCCTAATTTTCGGGCCTAATTGCCCTGGGCCCCGTGTGCAGAACTTAGGCATGAAAATCGTGCATCTTAATTTTCTTAGACGAGGTGACTTTCCAGAAAATGCGTCCTTCCTGCACTCTGACGCATTTATTTGCTAGCGCAGTTTTGCTAAGTGGCAACTCTGACGCCGCTCAACTTAAACCTACATTCAAAACCAAACAACGGATTTCCAAGTCCAAATCCAACTATGAAGACTACGGATCGGTAAACGTCAGTCTGACCTCCCGAGAGCGCTAGGGACTTCTGTTCTGGGAGCTTCGCATCAAGAAAACGACGATGGGTAAGTGCAACTTCGGGCCACTGCCGAGTTTGGCGCCCATCAACTTCTTTCTGTAGCCTCGGCGGAAGAGATGAGAGAGCGCCTGGCCACGTTGTCCTCGACGACGCCGTCCGAAATCCCAGCCCTCCTCACGACTCTAGTCCCCCGCGATCCAGATGGGAAGCTAGATGTGGCGCAGACGAGCCGTTTGGCGATTCTGGCCCTTAAGATATCCAGAAGAAAAGGCAGATTCAACGAAAAGGCGGCCAAGTGCCTGCTCATCTACATCGCGCGTGAGTGTTCTGTGTGTAGTTATGACTTTCTAGAGTCTAACTTATGTCTTTCAATGCTATCCAGATCTGCTTCGGTACGCTCTTTGCGCTTTAGACGGGTTGCAGGCTCTTTATGAGCTCTTTTTCGTCACCATGCAGCAACGAAAGTCCTTGGTGAGATTACACAGTGAAGTTTTGACAGTTCGAGCATTCTCCATCTATGCTAATCCAGCGGCCCGTGCTATGCGACATCCTCTTCTTCCTGACCACTGATGTCCGACACGTGACCGGATGGCGCGTCAAAGCTCTGATCAGAGTGGCGAAGGAGAAGAAACTGGTTCATAAAGGAGTGGCGAGGCTGGTGCACCAGTACAAATTCCTTCGACCAGAAGTGGTGACCGTTTACAAGGTATGGCTGCATAAACACACTTTTATCGGTAAGCAAATTAAACATGAGTGTCTGGATGCCACCAAACATTTCTTCTGCAGATCCCAGCCAACCTACTTCGTCTGAACTCCTCTGCTTTGGAGAGTGAGACTTTAGGGTACAGCAACGAGCTGGACCAAATATTCGAGAATCTTTACCGATATCGGACATCAGTTGATGAGGATTTTGATGAGCTAAATCCCGACGCAAAGTTGAGCCAAGAAGAAGTCTTTGAAGGACTGGCGGGCGACCTAGACAGGGTGAGAAGTGAAAAATGTTTCTTGCTCTGCATCCTGGACTGATACATCATGGATCCAATAATTGCAGATCCCTCCTTCAAAGAAACGCCGGCGGGCACTTCACATACACGACCTCTTGGGCTCCGCTGACCCAAACCCACTCCTGTCCAAAAAGCATCCAGACCAGGCCGCGTTAAGCAGGGCAATTGCATCGACCTCTTGGGGGATACCACCCTCGGGGGGCAGTCGTAAAGCTGACCCAATCACCTTGACCCGCTGTGTCAGAGTATCAGACCTGACCTCGAACCTGCGACCGGGAGGAGTCGCGCAGCCGGCGCAGACGTTATCACTGCTACGCAATCGCGCCACCTTCTTTCTCTTGGCCTCTGGTCGCCATGAGCTCAGGGTCAGGTTGGCAGTCACTCTGTACCACCTACTCTATGGGGAGTTTTTCGGCAATGCTAGTGGAACCCGAAGTAAGCTCTGTTCTCGAAGCTCATACAGTGGTCTTGTGTCATGAGAAGTATCTATCCTTTTTACTTTGTTTCAGGCTCACTTGAACGTCAGAGCTTCATCTTACAGCGCGTAGCTCGCCTTCAAGAGTACTTCCATCAAGGCATTCCCGTCGTCGGAAGGTTTCTCACAGAGTTCTTGTTGGAATGGGATGGAGAAACACTGTTCGTTGAAATCATGGACCTGCTGCCATACATTCAGCTCACGGAGTTTGAAGGTGGGTATTCAAGGTGAATATGACTTCCCAACCAAGTACGTGAGCTGGACTTCCATGATTGCAGAGCTGGACAGCTGCATCCTGTTGCCGTTGACCAGGCTGTTCCACACTCCCTCTTTCCCGGTGAGCCGGCGCCTGCTCCTTTTGTCAGCTCTTCATCGCCTACTGTTGAACTGGACAGGAATAGAGTACGAGCGCTCTGTCAAGAGGTTCGAGAGCACTTTGGTCAACCTGAACTACGACTTGGAAAAGGAAGCGATGAAGGAGAAAATGGAGGAGGACTCTGTATTTGGCCTGGCATATTCTGATGAGAGTCTTACGTGGACACCGCTATCTTCATTGGTCGATCTCGCGCAGAAGTGGTCGGACCTGGCCGAGGCCGCCTTGGTCGATGGTGACGTCTTGAGCGAGAACAAGACCATCCTTCTTAACGAGATCGTGTGGATGATGTCTGTGGTGAGGTGGCTTTACTTAGGTGTCCTTGAACGTGCGCTACTAATTTTACCCCCCATCTAAACAGACGGCGCGATTTTACATCGCACGCGACATCCCCCTGCGCCCGCCTTTGCCTCCCACTGTGGTCTATCTTTCGCTGTTTGACTCGTCCGCGGTCTCTCTGAGCAGAGTGCTGGAACTGATCGCCTCAGCGAAGCACGAATCCATTCCTATCTGCCTCAGGCACATCAAGAACATCAAAGCCAGTGACGAAGGAAGGTTTCTCAGGCATAGGTCCGACAGAAACGCCCTTGTCCGTGAGAGGAAAAGCGTCAACTTGGCGGTGATCACTGGACAGGTGGATGAAGCCAGCACTAAGAAGCTCAACACCCTAACCAACGATTGTCTGGCCGTCCTGTCCAACCAGACCGTGGTAAGTAGCAGATTTTGTGCATAACGTCACTTCATAGCGGTTATGTCTTGAGGATTTTTCGTTCTGTCTATGAATACATAAAACGAATCTGTCCTCCTTCCAGTACCTGGAGAGGAATCATTCCATCTTTCGTCGCGACTGGCACCTGGAGGATGACGCAATTCGTTGTCTCCTTAGTGTTCCTTTTCATCCAGCGTTCCTGTCTATCTCGAACGAATTCGTCAAGAAATTCTCAAGCCAGAATAAGGCCACAAAAGATGACGTCTGGAGAGAGCTGCAGGACTATGTACGTAAACAGTGCTGTCAAGTACCGCCCCGATATGTCAGGCAAGGTCCCCGTCTCTAATTTCAGAGATCCTACGCATATAGATCGTTCATGACCACCTTGTCCGAGACGATGCCCCGGGTCGCGGAGTTTCTAGAGACCTTTCAACGTCCAGTGGATGCCAAGGGACGCGGCGACAATAAGACGAGCTGTCAGCATTCCTCGGAGCATACGGGCAGCTTAGACGGAATTTCAAATGTCACCAGCGGCATCAGCTCCATGCAACCGACCGTCCGGAGAAAGAGCAACAGGATCAGTGCCCAGAAGGATGGGCAAAAGACTTAGTGACGGATCTGCCAAGTGAAGAATAAATTCTAATATATGTTTTCGGATCCTAATCATATTTTCCCTGCCCAAACATGTTAGATCGGTAGGATTCCACTGGTGGCAACAAGTTATAAAAGCGCAGAAGTTGTCTTAATAAACTGCTCAATATCCTCCTGGGGATTGAGGCTCACTACTTATTCAGTGAGAAAGAGCCCTAAATGAGGATGGAGGTTCCTACCCGAGCAAAAAGGACTGCAAAGCCAGAGACACTGGATAGATTGACCTTCCGAGCAACAAGTCCACCGACCCAGCCCAAGCTTTTCGTCTCTGCCAGGCAGTGACACAGAGCAACTTTTTGTGCTATAGCAGCAAAAATTGATATAACTATGACTGGAGTAGCTACTCCGTTGCAGTAACTTACTTATTCCCCAACAGGAACTGCAATAGCTGCCTCACAATGTAAAGCCTGAGAGTGAATTTTCGTCAAAGACGGGGCCAGCTATTGCTTGAAAGCTGACACCTGTTTCACGGGAATCTTTCCCGCCCTGATGCACATGGCCAGCCTTTGCCACGGCCTCAATAGGGTTGCAGAGAAGTTCAGTCATCCGAATCCGGACTGGCTCACTGAGGAAGTCAAGAGACTTGCGAAGTCTCCTCGACGATGACTCGACTTGATTGCAGTCGGCCTAGTCCCACTGACACCTGCTCCTGTCCTTACGTGTTGGACGACTTGTTTTTCCGTCTTCAGTGGTGTCAGATAGTTGCTGACGTTGCCTTTGGACAGTAAAGGTCATTGAGACTGCGCGAGAACTGACGATGAAACACCCGGCGGGCTGGCCGTCATCAAGGCTAGTTTGCAGTTTCGGACAAGCTATCACAGCCCAGAGAAACATCTCACCCTGGCCTGGACTCCAAGAAAGACCCAGCCATGGCGGGTGATTTGCCAATGCTCTGTGGATGCTTAAGGCTCTTTTCTGCACTGAAAGATGTCCTCGCTTCCAAACGCCTGAACTTAAATTTTGACTCAACGGAACTCAAAAAGCAGTTAATAAAACTAGAAGAAATTCTTTTTTACATATTTCCCTCCTATTTTTGCATATTTACCGACCTCGTGTTATCATTGATGTCAAGGACTGAGCGATCGAAATTTCATCCATTGACGTCAACGGCTCACTGAATCCCAATGAGATGGGATTAGCGCCACCAAATTTCGATATGTCGCCCATCTGCAATACATTTAAATTGGAACTAAGTCTCAACCACTATTGACAGCGGCTTGAGCAAGAATGTCATCCATAGTAATAATGATCAATGTATTTGACTTTATCTCTCTCATATGTCTTGAGGAAATAAATACTAAGTGCACTCTGTCAAAATTGATAATTTCGACCTAGCCGATGCTGCATAACATATGTGTATGTTGACGTACAATTTAGCTCATAAAACGTGAAGTGAATTTTCAGAGTCAATAGTACATAAAGAGGAAAAACAGTCCAAGATTCACTCAACCTCACGGTTGATCCGGACTAGTCCGAGGCCAGAGTTGGGGTATGATAATATCTCAGAGGTTAACTGGGTGCCTCCCAATTTCTTGATCTCTTCGTAGAGCTTTGCCCTGTTCCTGCGACTTGAACTAAGCTGCCCCCGCATGCGCTCCAGCTCCAGCATCTTTATCTCTTCAAATGTGATTGGGCTGCAAAGTGGATCAGCTATTGGTCAATCTCACCATCGTACACCAGACGGTGCAGGTTTTAAAAATATTCTTCCCTAAGGCCTCCATAATGTCCAACAGAGTTTGAGCTCTTGGCTCAAATGTACAACACGTCATGAAGCTGGAGAACCTAGCAGGCTGCCACAGTGCACTAATTTAACATACCTCGTTCTATCAATGACACTCGCCTTGTCCATGTCCACGCCGCTGATCGACCGCGGTACGATAGAATAGCGTCCATCGGGTCCAGCCTTGAGCCGGACAGTCGTAGTCATCGGAATGCCAAAGGGCGGGAGTTCCGGAATGCCCAGCTTCTCCTTACCAAGGCTGGAATACAGCGTCAACCCCAACGTCTTTCACCAAGCGGCAAAATCACTCCCAATTTACCTGAAAAGCAGATGCTTCTGCCGATATCCCTTAAAGGAGCAGATATCTGCCCTGGTGAGCTCCGGGGCGACGTCGATGTCCGGCCCAATGTACTGGAGAGAATTCCGATTGGTACTGCCGAACTGCAAAGTACGAACCTTGCGCAGGAGAGGCTGTTTTAGATTGGCCAGGATGTTCGAGACATCGTAGAGGCGGCGCACACACCCAGAAAAGGATCTCTTTGGGAAGAAACTTTTACACATGGCACGCACGCGCTGTACCTCGTCGCACACGTGCCCAACCTGCTCCTTGCCGTCGGAGTTGCTTTCGGCGTCGAGCATCTGTTGGCCCACCTCATAGTTGATCACCTTGGAGGCAAATTCCAAACTAAGGACTCGAGGCTGAAAAATGAGATGCCTGGGACAGGAAAAAACATACTCTCCATCACACCAACCTTGTCCATGATGAGAAACTGCATGATGAACCTGTGACAGATCGTTAAGATATGCATCGTATTTTCCTCATTGCCGTCATCTTCCTTTGAGACGTCGGAGGTTCCTTTCACCTGGCATTCATCAGGGGTGAGCCCCTTCAACGCCTCTGCCGGATGCTGGAGCAGACCACCCATGAGCTTCTGAAGAAAGGAGAGAGACCTGTGCACAGCTACACACACCGAAAAGAGATCACGTGATTGACCTGCTCCCTGGCTCTGCTCTGGTGTGCCACCTGAGCGACATCTTCTCTGCGCACAGCATCCATGTCATCACGGAGATTAATGGCCATGGCTATGTGACGCAGGAACATTAGCGTCTTCGTCAGCTTTTCAGTGCTGAAGAAGAAAAAGGATATTATTCCTTTCTTGAAGTCACCCGACTCCAGAAGGATGTAAGTGACTTACCCGAGCCAGCGGTAGGTGCTTTGGCCAACCTAGTGGGAGACGACGGTGATCAAAACAGTGACGAGATGTTACTCGTGGCTATCTCACTCACTTTGATGACCATGAGCAAAGACTCAAGCACGTGGAACACTTCGTAGGCCGAGCCTTTGGAGCATCCCATCGCCTGGGTCACGTGTTCCACGGTCATTTCCCAGCTCTCGTTACTCTCGACTTTATCCGGCAGGCGCTCCAGGATTCGCTGGGTCAAGAAGCCTATCGCTTTTTCCTTGCGGTCGAAGTACTCGCTGGTGCCCGAGATCAGCTTGTCTCGCTTTTTGGGGGGGCCACCGACGCCGCCGTCAGGGTCGGGTCCCTTTCGGACTCGCTGGGGAACCTGTGAAGTCCCATCGAGGCCACAGGGATTCGAGGTCGCCATGATGAGGAATTCGGAATTTGAAACCAGTGAGCGGAATTCGACATTAGAGATGCCACGAAGTTGGCCCGAGTCTGCCAGCCCGCGGGCTCGAGAGCTACTTTGACGGGCCGGCGCATCCCTCAGGAGAAACAGCTGGTCAGTAAGCCTTCCTTTCGGAATTGTGAGACAGCCACTGAGATCTTCAGCATCTTCTTATCCCCCAGGTGGCTGAAGATGTCGACGCATAACGGGTTGGAAGGGTCCCACCGAGAACCTGGAGATGGCGTCCCACTCGCTGAAGAGGACCATCGGCAGTGTGGTCGCTACAAGTGCAGTATTTGACTTCCAGTTCTTCCGTCCCACCTTCATTGCCGAAGCTGGTCTCTTTTGATTACCTTGGGTGAAGTTGCAAAAGCTGACGCCATCATCCCGTCCGGGTCGCTTTGGACAATCATTAATTTACCAAGAGACTACTCTGGAGCTGGCGCATGACGAAATTCTTCACGGACATACGAGTCCACCGGTGTCTTTGTGAGGTACTATTACGTAACGACTTGGGACAGAGGCCGGCAGACCACCAGCGTTGATGTCACCTACACTGACGGGTTTACCCTCCTGATTGTACTGGCCGCTGAAGGAGATGCCGTTCTGCCCCAAGGTATGTGTGACGGCGTCAACCAAGAAGACGCTACTGAACAGGAAGGAGACAGACTGTATTTCAACATCACAAGTCCATGTGCTTTATGTCTGCCCCAGTATGTCCCATACTGCGTCGTTCCTAGAACGCAAAAGTGCGAGGCTGCGGAGTTTCAGCCTCGATATCGAAGCATTATTGAGCTTGTAATGTCTTCTTCAAGGTCGATCCTTCAGTGCCTTGGCGAACGATATTCCACCTTGAGATCGGTTCAAGCTCTGACTTCTTGCTCCCACGTCGCCTGGCGCGTTGGAGGTACGACTCACGGATGTCTATTGTGCTGGCCGCTAATCCGGCGGAAGACAAAAGTCCTCCTCCGGCCAGTTTTCCTGCATTCCCATCTTCATCCTCACTATCCAACTGGGGCATCTCGTGTAGAACTCGTCTACCAAGGTTGGTGACAGCAATACTTTTTTTTCCAAGCCACTAAAAAGCACGTTAAGTTGAAGAAGCATCGATCTGTGAGAAGGCATATACATGGACTATGCATATACATCGACTATGGACTTGGGTCTGAGGACCGAGGTCCAATTTGCATTTTTGGCCTCAGCTTGGCCTTCAAAGGCTGATACTTTGAAAATGAATTTCTTCACCTGTTCAGTGCATATTGGAATGAAGTTTGAGGTTAAATTTTAAATACAAATTTTGCTATGTCAGATTTGGTGCTATAATATGTCTGCAGTCTGTCAGAAACCTGCGGATAGTACAAGAACTAGTGGCAGCCAGACATGGGAGGCCAAACCTTTGACAAGCTATGAATGTAACTCGTATTTTAAGGATCCAGACAACCATGGAAGGAAGAGATCTTCTGACAGACGACGAAAGATGACTTCTGGACTTACCAGTGATGTCAGGAGACATCCAGGGATCCAGGGATCTGCCCAGGCAAAGTAAAGGCTCTCACAGGTGCTCATGCCTCTGTCATGGCCATTGGTAGGTTTTTCAAGAGGAGACAGAAGACGCTTCAAAGTTTCAAGCTTCTCCGAAGGACGCAAGGCTTGAGTGGGCCCAAGTCTTCTCCGATGAGGAAAAGTTTAATCGAGATTGACAAGATGATTTCAGCGCTACTGGATTAACTTTGATCTGCCTGAAGACTTTTGGTTTCAAAATGACACGTTGGACGTGCGTCTGTTCTGTTTGGGCGAGCTTTTTCTTTTGCAGGCGAAATGACTCCACATGGAATAGACATTTGTTTAATTCATAATGCTACACATTGAGCACTTACAAACTGCATCTCTTGTCCGGGAAGGCCCAGTAGTTTGAGTTGATCATTGGCTCTTCCGACAAGACGGTCACGTGTCACAGTGCCAATAGGACCAGGAACTGGCTGAATGAGCAGGATGTACAACTTCTTGAGTGGCCAGCATTGTCCCCAGGCACCCCTCCAATGGGGAATCTTTGGGTATGGACGGCCAGGAAAGTCTATGGAGGTGAGAAAATCAGCCACTGCAAGAACTCTCTGCATCAGGGTCATCCTTCCAGCTTGGAATTTCACTCCTCAGGACGTGCTGGAGAAGCTTGTCAAGAGCAAGTCAAACCGAATCTTGATGCCATCCATCTTGATAGAGGTGTTATGAAGTATTGAGTAAAAATTGTGATGTTCTTTTGCCTTTTTGTAGTCACGAATTGTTGACGTTTTTGTGCACTCTTTGTCGTGTGTTTTTAAAACACGCTTGAAGAGAAAATAAATTAGTTTTATGCGATTTGTAAATCTGACCAACTCCTGTTGATGATCTTGTAAAGTCTTACTTGTCACTTTGAGCTTTTGAAGGCCATAACAAAGGCCAAAAAAGCTCTGGTTTGTGCAGCACTATAAAAATCGTGTCCGTTCGTTCGTGTGTTCCGGACAGTTGCCACAGCCGCACTGTTGGACCCGGAGGACCCAAACTTGGCTTGGGGCGGTCCTTTTGCATAGGTCATGGCAAAGTGGGCGGTCCCGAAGGTGCCCTCAGAGCGGGGGCCTATTTAGGGGCAGAAAGGCCCTGCAATGTCATGCTGTGGGATTCGGGCAACCCAAACTTGGCACGCTTTGGGCCCCAAAGTGAGAAACGTTACTGAAGTGATCCCCCCCCCCCGAAAACCCCACCTCCAGTGCCCCAGAAGGCCGCCTCAGAAGGAACCGCGGGAGCCGCTGGAGACTGGAATCGATATCGCCATCAACCGAATGCACAAGAACGAACATTTGCCTTGACTTTATCCCAGGCAACACCGGGCATCTCTACTAGTATACTATATTTCCCAGGGACGCTGCAGAAAAGTGATTCGCTAAAAACTTAGGTCCAGTAGAAAAAAAACTGGGTTGCCGTCGTACCCGGAGGACTGGATGTACTCAAAGATGTGCTAAGATCACTCATCCTTGATCACGCCCAACTTCTTTCCAAAGGAGGTGATTCCCTGGACCACCTTCTCTTGCATGAGGTTGAAGCACATGGCGATGACGGCCATGCCGAGCAGGATATACATGGAGCAGAAGATGAACTGTGGATTGATCTGGAGTCCACTTCCCTCGTCGTCATTCTTTCCAAGGGACGCGCCTGGGACCATGTCTCCGAAGCCGATGGTGCTCAGCGTGATGAAGCAGAAGTAGGAGCCGTCCAGGATGTTCCAGCCCTCCCAGCCGGCGAAGAGGACGGCGCCGCCCAAGATGTATGAGATCATAACGAGGAGACAAAGTGAGATTGGAACAGTCACGCGGTCCAGGTCATCGTTGTCATCTTCGCTGCTGCCAAAGGAGGACGCAAACGCTACAGCTGCGTCAGCGGCTTCGACGTCATCGTCGTACTCGTCGTCATAGCCGCTGAACAGCTCAGATCTTGGACGGACAATGAGCTCTCCTTCTCCTTCGTCGTCACCATCATCATCTTCCTCTTCATCGTCGTCCTCCTCAGAATATTCATCAGAATCGTCTTCTTCCAACAGATCCTCTTCGTCCTCTTCTCGGAGAGTGGCAATTCTTCCAGACTCTTCGGTGATCATAAGATTGTTTCTACGCTCTTCGTCATCTTCGTCATCTACCTCGTACTCGTCGGAATACCTTGCCGGAGGCAATCCGTGCATCTCCCTGAACCTCAACTCGTTCCTCTTCTGCCTTTGCCTCCTCAGCTTGCAGCAGCTGCTGTAGGTCCACTTGAAGCTCTTTGCCATGATGTTGCCAATGTTGGAAAGGTACAAGAGGAAGAGCGGCATCCCCACCAGCGCGTAGACCATTGTGAAGATCTTGCCTCCGACGGTGGACGGCGCAATGTGGCCGTAGCCTAGGAAGGAACAGATGGCAAACTTTCAGCTGCTGAACAAGAGTGAGAATGTTTGAGCATCGGAAAGGTACAACTGCCTGGAGACAGAATCGATGTAACTTAGTAATTATTGTAAGATAATTACCCGAGAGACAATTGCGTTATAATGAAGCTCATTAGCTCATGTTGGCAGCTCAGATTTCATGGCAGAAGCAACTTATCCCTGGGACTGTTTTAACTCAGGCGGAGACCAACGAAGGGATCAATAAGGATCAACGATGCTGCTTAGGGAGAGCAACCTCTTTTTTTCCCAATGAGCATAGAACTTCAACATGGTGTAGATTCAAAAGCTTTCCTAACGTTTTGAGATAGTCTTTAGCCCAGAGCTTGCATCCAGCAGAAAGTGTTTTCTTGGCCTGCTTCGTTATGTTCTGACCGAAACTAAGTAAATTAATGGGGGCACCGCTGCTTTCCCCCCCCCCCTCCCCCTTCAAGGAAGAATCGCAAATAAGAAGGAGGCTCAATGTTTCCGTCGAAATATCTGTTCAACATCCTCTCCTCTTAACAGGTGTGAGTGCAAACGCTACCTGAAGTGACTACCCTAAATTATTAATGGCCTGGCTGGCAGCACAGAATTGATGCTGATGCGGCCAGATCTTGTCTTGATGATGCAAAACTTTCAGGACTCGGTGGTCATTTTCCAAAATGTTCCTTAACAGTCGGCCTCGTATGCAGCAGGTATCACGTTCCGCTTCCTCAGGTGTGCACATAAGTCGGTGGGACAAAGTCCTGGCAGTCCTGGCCCGACCCGATTCAGGACTTGACTGCGGAAAGTTTCTGTCAAATTGCCTTAAGGTCACAAAAGAGTGAGGGCGAGATAGAAAATTGCAGGGAAGAAGAACTGCAGGCCATAGAAACAAGCATTCATCAGCTATCATGGAAGGATTTGCACTGATTCAAGTGAGGAAGCGACTGAGATGGAAAGAAGATCATCTCCTTGCCAATGACGAAGAGGATGAAGCAGAAAACTGCCATGACGTGCGAGAGAGATCTTGTGCTTATTTCTGACTCACACGGTCACAGTCACATTGGTACAGACGCATCCTGGACCGAAGAAAAACTGCTTTGGTGGTGAGAGTGACAAAACACTCACTCACTCACTCACTCACTCAACTATCAGAGGCCAAACTTTCCCCTAGCGCGATGAAGGACATGATGTACAGAAATTTAAAAAAGAAATGAAAAAAAGTCCGTCTTTTTCTGCGCACAACTTTTCCAAATTGCACAATTTCGCGGCTGTTAAAGTCTTGCGATGACGAGCAGAGAAAGAGATTCTTTCATCGCTTTCTCCTCGGTCCCGGAGACTTCGCAGCAGCTCCGGCCGCAGTAGCAGATTTTTCTGTCATCACACAAAATAATTTCCTACGAAGAGAAAGTTGTCCTTCAACTTTCGGGCGGACTCTTTGTGCTCGAGTGGGACGAAAAGTAAATAATAGTAATGAGAATGAGCGCTCCAGAGGTTGGAAATGCAATCTCCAGACAGCAAAAGCAAACTATCTGAGCTGGGGCGTTGAATCACGGGGGAAATATGACGACATGAAGATTATGCAAACTTTCCTCACATCGGGGGGACGCTCGTACAGTGTGAGGCATAAAAAACGGCGGGCTCAGTGGGAGACACTGAGTGCGTGCGTACTCACTCGAAAGTGCCACCAGATACTGAGTAGAACTTTCCCTTGGAAAGACTTGGCAGCCCTTTAATATGTGTTTAACTGCTCCTCACCTATGGTAGTGATCACAGTGATTGAGTAGAGCAGCGCCCCTGAGTACGACCACTGGGGCTTGGGCCGGTCTCTGCCGTTGTACCCCTCGCCCGCCTGCTCGACGATGAACTTCTGGTAGCGGAGTATCTCGACCGCGGCGCTGGCGCTCCAGTTGCCTGGTTCGAGAATGTTCAAGCGCTCAGTCAGACACCAGAGACGCTCGACGGCTGCGCGGCGGGTGTCGCTGACGCGAAAGCCGTCGCCCACTGATTTAATCTCAGCCGCCGCCTCCAACTGCTGGAAGGAGGCGGCGCCTATCAACAAGTAGCCGATGACGAGCACGCAGATGCCCACGTTGCTGAAGACGAAGGCGAAGAACGAACGGAGGCTATCTTTGAAGCGCTGCCAAGGCGTACTCCTGGCGGCAGCCGAGCCTCCACCTCCGCGACGGCGGCCGACGCCGACGCCGCCGCTGGCGCGGCGCGGTCTCGACGGAATCTCGTACCATCCACCCGAGGCGGCCGTGGCCTGAAGCGCCAGGGCCTGGACGCCACCGCCGCCCCTGCCGTATGACTCCTCCGCCGCGGCGGCTTCCATGGCGCGTCCGCCGCGCAGCTAGAGGGATTGTCAGTGAAGGAGGCGTCGCCGATGTTCAAGTCGGTGGAGGTGGCCATGGGGCGGGTGCGTGGCGCAGGAGTGGTCGGCCTTTGGCAACAGCTCGCATCAAATTAACATGGACGAGAAGAGCAGGCAGGAGATGAAACGTTGAGTGGATGGCGCAATTTCCTCCTTATTGGGGCAAACTGTGATTGGAGGAGTCATCAATTCCTTCTTTGGGGGCGGCTCTCTTAACTTCCTCTTTTTGTGGAGATGTCACTTGCGCTCCTTTCCTCTCTTAGGCGGCATCGGCGGCGGCGCCTGCGCCAAAGAGTTGCGCCTGGTCATTATGCGCCGGCGCACGGACGAGCGAAAATTGCGCCACTCAGGACCCAAGGCTGTATTTGTGTATGAGGGAACGAAGCGACGATGGAAGACGTTCCTCTGTATTTAGAAGCGTTCTGTAGCAGAATAGGAGTATGCGGAAAGTTTTTTTCCATATAAGATTTACTCATACGCTGACATTCGAACACGAGGGATGCGCCCACTGTACTGCAGGAGCTTCTTCTCGATCTCTCACTTTCTCAGCAGCACCGACTTTACTGCTCGTTCGACCGACCTGAGCTTGGCACATTTTTCGACTTTTGTTCTTCTTCCTGACGGCGGCGGCGGCTGCGGCGGCTGCGGCGGCTGCGGCGGCTGCGGCGGCTGCTGCTGACCGAACCGACCGCCAGAGCTTTCACTCTCGCGCTTTCTCCTTCACTTTGCTGTTCAGGTAGGCAGCAAAACGAGCAAAGTCAGAGCAGGTGGAAGGAAGCAGATGGAAAAAACACCCTCGATGCATTCCAACATGGGTCGAATGAACAAGAAAAAGTGACCCCGCGAAGGCCCAATCACATTTTGGCACCGCCGATTTGGCACCAAAGGGGAAGATGGCACAGAGAGGCGGAGAAAAGGAGAGAAAGCTGAAGTGGAGCCCTGAGAGCAATTGATATTCATGCAATGGGATGTTCACCATTTCAGAACAAGATTTAAAGACATCACGAATAAGTCAGTCTCATTGAGTTGTCCCAACCTCCGTAGGATGCGAGGAGCCGCGAGACCTTTTTTTACTCTTCACTGTGTCGAATGATTCGATCATGACCCGGGACAAGACTCACGTTCTATGATGAAGGTCTGCCCTTTTTTTTACTGTCCAGTCACTGCGTGAGAATTGGCACAATTTTTTAAATAATTTTTCAAACTAAATTATTGCGAGATTTATTTTTGCTCTGTCAGGTAAAGTCATATAAGAGAATTTCTGTCTTCTTCCCATCAACGTCCTAGTTGGAGCAAGGCTCAGTCGCTCCAGTTCTTTGTATGCACGTCTCTGTATTCGTTTTTTACTATTTTGCTCTTTTGTTTCGTCACTTCTGTCCACAGTTTTTTGTTTGGCTTTCTCATTGTTCCGGGTGTTGTGTTTTATACCTCCTACACATGTATGTGTGTGGTCAGTTGATGGTGATCTTCGCTGGCCTTTTTTTAATTCAGTATTTTTTGTCTTTGACACTCGCTGTCCTGCGCGAGTGCTGGATGTGGCGTGTCACAGCACCCGATCATAGACGTGGATAATTGTGTGCTCCACATGCGTGCGCAGGACTAGGGATGGACAGTGGAGCGGAGAGAAGTGAGCAACTTCAGGCGAGGTGAGGATGCACTGGAGAAAAACAGGTCACTGTCCATTTTCCTGCACAAGTGCAGACTTGACCAATGATCAACAATGGTCTCAAGTCGACTGTCATTAAAGCTGAGCTTAATATCAGGAGAAGTTTTTCATTTTGGCTACTGGGATGACTCAAGAATCACTGGTCAGCCTGTGCTGAGCAGTGTGAACAACAACAGGGTAGTGCAAGACCAAGAAAGGGTACATCATGTCCTAGTGTAGTCATACCTCTAGTTTTCACGACATAAAAAGTTTGACTTTCTGGTCCTGTCATAGTGATACAAATAGATCTAAGTGCAGCAATAGAAACCTAGCCAGCCCATTCACAAACAGTATGACAGAAAGGTGATATTATCAAGTATCCTCAAAGTCAGGGTGAACGGATAATAAGCCTTGCAAGGTCAAATAGACTTACCTTTTTCTTGTTTGATCAATCTTACCTTGACCTCAATACTTCACACTTGCCATGGACGTCACTCAATAAAGATCAGTCGTTTCATTTTACCCCATTCCGCGGCATTGCATATTTGCAGCAGTGCATACATATCCTGATATCCACATTCTTAGCTGCACTCATCTCCAGGCCTGTGCTGGTACCCATACCTGTGCACCCAAGTACTTGTACCCGCGCAGAAGAGGACTGCAACGCATGCCTGTGCCGGTGGATGTCATCAGTTGGACACCCCCACCCGGACGACCCGCCGGACCCGGACGCGGCGGGACGAGACTCGATTCCCCGTTCCAGCACTGCTAGGAACAGCAGTTGCACTCACTCCAGGACTGCTAAGATCACATGGGGGGAAAGGACGACGCGCTTGTAGTACTTACGTTCGTACACGTGCGATGATCTCACATCTCCGCTCTGTCCCAAGCAAAATGTGTCAAAGAGCTCGTCTTACACCTCCCCCGCCTTATTTTGCCCCCCCCCCCGTCGTTGTTACACGGGCACCAACAATTGAACATTACTTGCCTGAGCTCGAGGGAGACTTAGGGCGCGGCCACCCTGCAGACTCCCCACACCTTGGTCAAGCTGCCCGCGAAGGTGTCTTAGTCTTGGCCAGTGTGACCGTGCCCTTCAACGTGCTTTTTGCCCTCTGCCGCTCGGCGTGGCCGCCTTTACCCCTCCCTTCTTTTTATTCTGTATGTACTGGAAAGTCTTTTTTTCTGCACACTTCTGTCTACTGTCTTTCCTCGCCTTGGACTTTGTTCTACTACTACCTTTTTTTGCTTCCGTACTCTGCTCTGCTTCGACTCTGCTGCGTTACGTATTGTGCGGTACCTTGAGTAAGCGCACATATGGACATAGCAAGACAGCAGTTGATAAACATGCCCATATTTCTTCCTTGCTCTCCTTTTCCGCTCATTTCCATTGATTCAGCAAAGAGGACTGAGGATCATGGACCCGCAGTCTTTATTTTCATACAAACGCAAAGGAGGGTGGATTTCCCCCCCCCCCCCCTCATCTTGCCCTCCTCAGTAAGAACGGTGCTATTTTCTTTCTGCGGTTGCTGTCATCTCTCTCGCACTCCGTTTCTCTGGCACACGCTCACATCTCCCCTTTCTCTCTGACTCGCTCTCGTTTGACGCAGTGCACGCGCTGTGGGCGCAGGCGCGGTCCAGCTGCGTGCGCGAGTCCATCACGCGGGGCGCGAGGCCGCTGGGACGGCTGAGGGTCAGGCTCTGGCTCGTCCTCGTCCGACTTGCCCGGTGGAGGGGATGAGGCAGCGCGGCCGGAGCAACAACCGGGTGCTTTGAAACCCCTCACGCAGGTTGAGAGAGCAAAGGGAGAAATACTAGCGTCGGGGTGTAACATATAACTCTTGACGGATGCATAAATGTATTATCCCGGTGTCCTTGGACAACCGTGAGTAGTATGTAATGCCACTTGAGGCCCTATGATTTCATCACCCTCTAGGTAAAGTTCTGAAAGAACGTGTATGACCCGGCACGGCGGCTTGTGACCAGCCGTAGACCGAATAGGTCTACGGACCAGCCCTCAAGTATGCCAGATAAACAACTGTGGCAAATCACCAAAGCAACTAGAAGAAACACTAGTGAATGAGGTGCAAGGCCTCCAAGTCCAAGGCTCTGCTTGGTTCACTGTTGAGAGCAAGTGAAGCAGTAGCACAAAACAACAGGAGCAGATTGCATTGGAAATTAATTGTTCGTGTCTCAATCATGGCTTGGAATAATGGTGATTTCATGACATTGGCTCTAGATGATGAGGTGTCTCATGTGATTGGGTCCAGCGCACAGAAGGGCAACTGGAAGAAATACTGGATTGATCACACAGGCAGACAATTCCCTCGAGTATGCCAGATATACAACTGTGGCCAACCAGCAAAGGTGGGGGCTCATGTTTACGTCAAAAGATTGCATCAGAACTTCATCCTACCTACGTGTCAGTCATGCAACCTGGATCCTGACCAAGCATATGGCGCTGGATGGGCATCAGTCAAAGCAAACGCCGTGGTGGTTAGGGTGGAGCGACATGCCAACACCTATGAATGACTACTGGTTCATTAAATACACTTTTCAATCGAAACCTAATCACACAAAATATACCCTGTATATTTTGCATATTAAATTTTACCTTTTATGCCTTTTAAACTGAAGGTGGAGGTCCAAAATGGCAGAGATTTACTTGATGTACTGTGTGTTATAATTGGAAATAAATGGAATTGAGGTGATGGAATGTGTGAAATGAGTCTTATTTATGTGAAATGAGTTCTTGAGGGAATAAAGTTGATGTGAACTTTGCTTTATTTTTCTGGAAAATTGAATAAGATGTGTTTTAAGGGGAATAGAGGGTGATCAGCATTTTAGAAGATCTTTTCAATCAACGGTATCCACTCATCAGCTCAATTTTTTTGTTACACTCAAGGCAACCAACAGCCCTTCACAGACTTTCTCAACAACCTACAGAAGCTGGCCCTAGAAGCTGATCTTCACTAGTTGGACATAGGTGACATCCAGTGCTTTCGTGCAATTGTTGGAGCAGCTGATCATAAACTGCATCAGCGCCTTCTCAAGCTATCTCCACTCACACTTGCCTCCATTCAACAAGAGGCCCATGAATATGAAATGCTCAAAGTAGTCTCCAAATCCCTGGACAACCCACCTGAAAGAACAGCCCAGCTGAAATCAGGTCCCAAGCATCAAAAGAATTATCAAAACCAAAGTGGAAAGAACCAAAGCTACAGACAGGCCAAGTTGCAACAATTTCGTGGAAGATGTCTTCGCTGTGGTTCCTCAAAACACACATCAAGTTGCCCAAAGACTAATTTGCATTGCAACAGGTGCAATAGTGCTGGCCATACAGGATACTTCTGCCTCAATCCACAACCCAAGACTGGTTCGCAGCATCTGTCGCGTCAGCAATCTAGACAACCATCTCCAACTCACTCCCCAAATTGTAGTCAGAGCCCAGAACACCAACATACAGCATCTGCACTTACTGTTGTCAAAAACACTATATCTGACAATGAAGCTCTTCCTAAGCTGCAGCTTTGTTTTTCCCAGAACAAGACCTCCTTCCATTACATGGTAACCTGTGACACAGGTGCTACAGTCAGTGTAATTTCACTAGACATCATTCAACGCTACAAGTTGCATGTCCAGGATACATCTGAATGTCTTCTCATGGCTGATAATTACAGGAAGAATCTTTCTCACTGTCAAGCTTCCACGCAAGCAAGGTAGATCTACAACTATCAAAGCACTTGCCTCACCTGCTTTACATTAAACAATTCTCTTGTCTTTGAAAGGTCAGATCTCTCTTGCACTTCCACCAGAAAACTTTCCCAATCATGTCAGACTCCATTATCCGAGTATGCGATATTGACATGGATGGAATGAGAATTTGGTTTCCTATTGGGATGCTCAGAGCACACACCTTACCCAAACTCTCTCACTGACTGACCATTGTGCATTGAGATACAGCCCTGACAGTGACAATTCCATAGCACGTGTTCAAGTGGTATCTTCCAGAGCTTCAGACAGAATTGGGTGCTCATGAGACAACCCTGCCATAAACTCCCCTGACGTCTCCAGGGGAGTCTGACATCAGTCATTGCCTCAAATGCTTCAAGCATGCCAGCACGACCGGGTCACGCCGCACCTGAACGCTCACCAGCACGAGTCTGGCCTCTGTACTCTGCGCATTGTAGCAGAGAGACCGCAGACATCTGTGGCTGACGAGTCACCCTGTAGCAACACTGTCTGAACTACACACATACTACGTTGGCTTACATTCAAGCTCTCAGGACTACGACCAGCAAGCTGGGCAGTCCACTCTCCATTTGAGCCGCCTCAAATTTCAATGACTTGGAAGCGTCTACGCCATGTTCTACGATGACTTGGAAAGTTCCACGCTATAGCTGGCTGGTTTTCTTGTTACAGTGTTAGTATGAGTGACTTCAGATATGAAGCGGCTCGCCCACGTAGCAGTTAGAATATTTTGAGTCATGTGCAATAACTGAGTGCAAACTACTCACATATAATGCAAAGACCTCTTTCACTAGAGTAGAGAGGCAAAGGCCTAAGTCTAGCTCTGCTCTTGCACATAAGGTCCGTATGTACGTCTGTCTATCACGTTTCGGCGGGAATCAACGGTGACCGCGGCAACAACTTCCAGGGCGAACAGGGCCGAGCGCGTCTACGCCAGCTACGTCGGTGACTGCTGCGTCTAAGTCGACAAGAGCTACCTCTATGAGAGCTCGGTCAGCAAGAGCCGTGTGGCTAACGCGACGGGCGTGGAGGGCGATCGTGATCTAGTGGACACCAAGTTTGGGGTCGATCGGTCGGTCCAGAGGTGGCAGACTCAGATAGACACAGCACGGTCACGCATACACACACCCAAAGCAGTCAACAAAGACTTTGCACGCACCCAAGCACATAGCACTTTACGTTTTTGCCACTCTTTTTGAAGCGGTTGGAGTCCGCTCGTCGAGCTATATGATAGAAAATCTAAGTTATAATCGACATTGTTTCCTACTCAGCACTGTTGCTCGAATACTTGACGCAGGACTCCATAGAGTTCAGGCATGGTGCAGTCGTCAGTCCCGCTCTGCATCAACTAGTAGTCATACGTTACGTAGTCCGCGGTGCCGTGACTTCGCGAGTCCTTGGCGCGGTCCTAGAAATGGCCTCCGCACGCGAAGCTCATCACTGGCACGCAGGCGGAGGCCAAAAATCATAGAGGGGACCCGCATGCAATACAGTCCCTGTAGCAGACGTCGTCGTCCTCTTCCCCCCACCTTTCCTCGTTCCCGCAGCAGGGGGAGAGGAAAGTGGCTGGAGGGGAAGGAAGGTATTCGTTAAAGGACACGACGACGTTGCTTGCAGGGTACATAGCAGCAATGGCATTTGCGCCGCTGCCCCCAAGAAAGCCTCAAGAAAGCGAACAAGTTGGCTTTGTCCTCCCAACGAATCTCTTCTTTTCTCTCCCGCTGAAGTGATGAGGTCTTCTGCTAGGACATTTGAGTCGGTCTCTCCGAGGAGAAGAGTCACTGCCAAAAGTGTGGAGTCTCCTACGACGCGGAGGATGTACGAGTCCCTCTCTCCAGCCTTGGCAGTCACGGGAGACAGAGTCCGCAAGGCCAGGAGGGACGACAGCAGGACGGGCGTGAGGACGAGGGGGGACTCCAGGTTGGAAGTGACGTCCGTGCTGGTCGATGTACATACTTATAAAGTTTTTTCCTTGTCTTTTTCTTCACGCCAGCCCTCGTAAGCCACAGCGTCGGACTGTGAGTGCCGCAGACCGGGAGAAGCAGGAACGGATCGACCGCGAGAACAGGATCCTTCTCCGGAAGATCTTGGAGCAGCATCATGGAGTGAGGAGAAAAGGTTCGTCGATACCTCCGCCCCCGTCCAGGAGACGTAAGAGCTCGCCAGCCTCGCCGACGAAGACGCGGAGGTTGACGAGCAGACAGATCAACGAGCAGAGGAACAAGCACAAGACTGACTATGAGAATCTTCTCCTCTTGCAGAAGATCCAGAACGTAAGACCTTCCAAGGAAATTGTTGAATCATTTGTCAACATGAGAATCAGATGAGCGAATCAAAATCAACTGGGCCGATTAATCAACCAACTACTTACGTACGTAGAACATATGCATGTATATGTATAATAATTACCTATACAAAAACTACCATACAATACTCATGCCGGGTGCGTGAGCAGTTCAGAAAACGCACAATTTTGCTGAGGATCTTAAAATTAAAAAGATGTTTGATGACAATGAGAGGCACAAATAGCCCTTATGCACAACATGCAGGAGGATCACAGAGGGTCACCATGCCCTGGCAGACGGCACCCAAAGGTAGGTCATCCTCTAGCTTTCGTGGCAGGGGCACTCCTATTGGGCTCACAAGCTTGGATTGTGACTGAATTGACCCAAACTATTCACTAGGCACAGCACGATGTCGTGTTAGTGCAAACATGTGCCCCAGGACCCAGAACTTCTAGTGAAAAATTTTAAGCCCCTCAGCACCATGGTGCATTTTTTTCAAGTGATCGATTTGGCCCGCGAACCCAGTACACACATATTCAGCTAAATAAATCATGTCTTTATTTGTGACTTTAACGTGCTTATGTAAGCAGACATAGTGCAGGCATGGACTTTGCGCAAAGATTTCAAAATAGACCCTTTGAGTTGCACAGACTCTGCCCGAGGAAAGATAAGTGTTGCAGCTTTACATATAACACACCACAGCTATGCTACCAAAATCCTGATTAAGACACTGATACTTACAAGGTACAAGCATAGTAATCGGTAGAAATAATTGCCATCTCAGGAAAGAGGCAATCGGGGAGCAAACATAAGTAAACTAGCTTGCCTCGATCACAGAAGGATTTGCACAGCCGTGAAAAATAAAAGTTTGCTCAAAGAGACTGACGTCACCAGCTTGGCTCAAGTCCCTTGGGTCACGTTGCGATAAAGCTTCATTCCCCACCAGCTCTCCAGGTCAAAAGGCTCAAAATCTGAAAGTGCACGAAGAGAGTCATGTACTTGGACTTGTGTGTATGTGCATGACACAACTTATTCAGCTTCAGGCAGTTTGTGGACCATAGTAAGTCGGCCAATGGGCCTTGCATCCACCTTTGAAGCTTGCTCAAAAAAGGGGTCAAGCCTTGTTGCTGCAAAGCTCTGTGTGCGCCATCTCTGAGATTCAAAAGGTGCGCCAACATGTGCATGTGCGACAGGTGCGCTGAGGGGAGTTGCCGGAGCTCATCCCACCATTCCGGACTCTTCTCTAGTGGGTCCTCCTTGTACTGTATGCAGCACATCACCGACTGAAGCTGAACAAATGGAAGTGAAGCCAGCCTTCTCGGGCTGTGCGTCGTTCAACTGATGACTTACTTCTGAGAGAAGGAGACTCCATCTCCTGGTAGTACGTGACCTTGCTCGATCCGTTCTCCTTCAGCTCTTTCTGGACAGACAACCACTCTGAAAGAAAAACGGACGAGGCTGTCGAGCTTCTGCATGACTTGCAAGAATGTCAGCACGAACTTTCATTCACGTATCGGACAATCTGTAGTTGCTGCGGGCTGACTTTTTCCTGGTAGCACTTCTTTCTCGACGAGCCATGAGAGGATGTGAACACTGGCACAGGATGTTGGATACTGCAAACAACAAGGATAGTTGATCAGCATAATTTGCTTTCATGTATACATTCAGATCAGAAAGTACGGTTATCCCTAAATCTGCGAGAATTGACCGTTAAGTTCTTGAACTATACAGTAAAGCTGTCACTCAGCTATTGAGGCATGATGTCACCAAGTGCACATGCACTGTGTAAGATTAACTTCACCATGATGTTATGCACAACCCAACTGTCGTCTGAACTTTCTGATCTGACTGCTCAAGTGACAGGTATAAGAATTGGTCACATTTAGGTCCATCACACCTAAAAGTGTAATGAATCACCATTCCACCCACCACCACTGATGACCTAAAAACAGTTATGCATGAAACATTATCCTTTGCTTCTCGAGGAATGCAGTACAAACCTTTACAAATACGCAGATGTATTATGTTAAACTATGACCATTCGCTAATGCTTGATACCTGTTTTCGTGGAGGTCAGAAAAAAGCAAGTTTGTCAGAGCTGGTTATGCCAGTTCCATTCAGTGAGGTCAGTATGGAGGCTTTAGCAGTCTGTGACAAGATTCCATTGCACTCCGACCTCCAACAGTCAACAGCCAGAGAAGCTGTGACAGCAAATGTTTCTTATCTAACGTTCTTCAAACCATTGCATAATACCAATCAAAAGTTGTGATTGATTACAATGACGCATGACACTTCAGAAGACGTCAATAAACGAACAAGAAACATTACTGAAATGTATAGTGGTCATGACTACATCCCATGTCCAGAGCTATCAGACAGGTAGACTAGACAACACAGAGATTAGTGTTTTAAGTCAGCTTTTTTTTAACCCCTCACCTCTTGCTTCTCCCTTCTTCCGAGGTCTTCTTCGACGACTTCATGGTGGCGGTGCCCCCGTTGGTGACCCTCACGCTCGTCACGTCTACGGAATCAACATTCTGAGACAGCCCTAGCAAACGACACGAACATAGTGGTGCAACTGCGCAGTCAGTACAAGGTGGACGTCAACATTCGACCTTGGCCAAGGTCTTTCTCTTCGCCCGGTGCTTCTACTCACCCCACTTGTGCACCAGCCTCTCTCTCTCTCTCTCCGGACAAATCAGTCGACAGAACCATTCACACAGCAGTTACGTCCGTACGTACACACACATGTGGGCTTCCTGCAGCTGCTCCGAACGCTCACCTCTACGCGTTTTCTGCACTATCTTACTGGGCCCTTTCGAAACCGTGTACATGATGGTTTCCCCCCAGCTTCCTGGCTTCGCCTGCGTCGCCCGCCCTCTCCTTCCTCTCCTCCTCCTCCGGCAAAGCCCTCGTGGTTTGCTTTGGTGCGCGTGAGTGAGGAGAGAGAGTTTTTGCTCTGCTCCAACTGCCACACGTAGATAGTGACGGGCTTTCTTTCTTTCTCTTGCCTTCGTTCTGTCGGCCGTGGCTGCAGCAGAGTGTTGTACTCCTGCATCAGCTGTTCCACCAACAAGAACATGGAGAACGTACTTGCCCGCGGCGTTACAAAAGCGAGCAATTACGTAGAGCGCACATTACGTCAACGCTGGCATGCTCTTCTTCTTCAGGAGGTTCCACTGGAGCCCCGTGGAGGCAGGGACGACTTGATGCTTCGTTCTGTGTCCTGAAGGTACTGCTGCTACTGTGCAACAGTAAATATGTGCACTGCTTCAAACTGTAGTAAGATGTTGTGCATGTGTTCAACTACCCCCTTTCATTAAAATGAAAGATGGACATCTTTCACACTGGCCCGCTGCGTAACATCATTTGGTCACCCTTCGATCACACGTGTTGGACATTTCAGGCTATCTCGTACTTGTTGCAAGCGTTGGATCGCTAATCTTGATCACGTCCCAAGTATGGAGCTGGTTCAGCGAGCAGCTGACAGCCAGCATCTGGTCCATGCTGAAGTGATAGCGTCACGGACTCTTTGTCACTTAAGTATATGAAGTTGGGAGAAAAAAAAAGATGCCTTCAGTGGAACTGGTTCCTTCAACATTGAGCAAAATCACCAGTCTCTATCAATCCTGGCATATGTGCCTATGTTCATATGGTCATACCAAAGAGATTTTTTGCAATTGTCCCATTAGTAACAAAAATGTAAAAAAAAAATGCTGATCTACACGAAGAGGCAATAATGGCACTCGAAAATCTTAAAGTGACTTAACAAAATCGAGTTCTTCCGTTCGAGCAAAAAATAACCTGATGAGAATTTGTTGGGGTCACACTGATTATGTCAGATTTCCCTCATTACGTTTGGTCAGGAACTTTGAACCTTGATCAAGAGAAATGCGGGCAAGCTTAGGTTCTGTACTACTGGGTTGCTTATGCAACCGCTGTATCCGGGGGTTCCACGGACATCACTGCAGCGTGCAATGATATTGAGTGTTGCATACACATGTGCACACGTCGCTGACGCACTCGCTTTACGTCACTTGGCAACAGCAAAGCAATCATGAATGTGTGCTCAAAGATGGCAGCCCCGGTGCAGCAGAGACACCAAAAGACCGTATTTCATTGCCCAACACCTGAGGTCGTGCCAACTCCACAAATGCGCCAAGATGTGTTACGGGATCTCGGTCTGCGCCCCCCCCAGGCAGACCGTCCGAGGCTCTGCTGCACATGTTGTTAGTAGTGACGAATCCACTTTGGCATCGGCATCCCAGCATGTTCTTCCAGCATTCTGGCAACTCTGTGTGCTCCGCCCAAGGCTACTCTTTCTTTCCGTGTTGTGTCTGGTTGGTCCAGGGCCTGCCTTAATGCACTTCGGGGGTGAGGCGTGCAAGTGAAGCGGACGATCGACGAGGTTCGACCCCTTGGGGCTGGCCCGAAGTTTAGTCCTCTTGGAGAGATACGATCACTCTCAAGGCTTGCACACCTCAACCTGCGGGTCACGTCTCTCGGCGGTGCCTGAAATCCGTCATTCGTTGCATCATCAGCGACAGCTACAACTACTTGGCGTAGTCACGTGAGGCCACCGGTATGAAGATTTGGACAACTGAGCACGTGTTCGGCCACAGCTGGGACACCGTGGTCAAGGGCCAGTGGCAAAAGTATCCGAACCCGCATAACCCTGCCGTACTGGGCACCGACGTGCTGGAGAGGCGGGTCGACCCAGACACTGGTGTCCTCCACTCTGAGCGCATCATCCAATCGGACTGGGGCCTGGCGCCCTGGGTACAAAAGCTCATCGGAGCAAACCGCACCTGCTATGCGCGTGAGGTGTCTACCGTCGACCCGGCATCCAAGGTCATGGAGATGCGCTCCGTCAACCTCACCTTCTGCAACTTTGTCTCCATGCGCGAGCAGATGTCCTACCGGCCGCATCCTGAAGACCCGGAGAGACGGACATTGCTCAAGCAGGAGACCGTGGTGACAGTGCAAGGAGTGCCGCTCACCTCTTATATGGAATCCATCATTGTAAACACGGTGTCTGCCAATGCAGCCAAAGGCCGCGTGGCCATCGATTGGATAGTGAATCGACTGAGCACGGAAACCAGAAATTTGTCCGCCTCCCTTGACTCGCTGAGGACTGAGATCAGTGAGGTTGCCTCAAGTGTTGAGGACAAGATCGTCCGCGCCGCCAAGGCGTCTATAGACGAGCTCCAAAGAGACCTTAAAAAGATCCAGCCGCCAATCTCGGTGGTGCTGAATGCGGAGTCCGTGGACAACTCTGCCAGCCCAGGGGCTTCCAGCCATGCAAGTCGGCAGGAGACAAGCTTGTGACCGAGAACAGCTTCCCTTAGGTGACAAATACATCCATCACGTGCCAGAGAACGCTTTCAAACCACTGCCGTGAAGTTCTGGAGGAAGGAACCTGTCTGAAGCACCAGAGACACTTGTTGGATGTCATGCTCGTTGAAGATCTTCACAACTCAGGGGTCGCCATCATTCCTGGTCTTGTTCATATCGGTCTTTAATTAAGGAACCGCCGTGCAAAAAAGAGGTTATTCCAAAGTTTATTTTATTGGGGCCTCTGCTCCTCGTTGGCTCTGCTGTACCGGGTGTCACTCAGGATGACGCCCCTGTGATCACCGATCCAGAGGTTGTGGGACAGGGCATTGTTTATGACAAAATTGAACTCCATAGAGTGGAAGAAATATATAGCTAGTAGCATACATGCTTGTATACATGTGTTCTTCTACTCAATAACAGAACATGATTCGTGCACGGAGTTTTACTTGGTCCCCCCATAGTGCTTGACTATGTGACAGAGGAGTCGCCCGCCGCTTAATGTGCCGAGGCCAACGCATTAAGCGAGGACAGCGTCGCCGGCATCTTGAAGAGTGCATGTACCATTTTACAAAATGGTACGTAACCAATTCGCCGACACTGCTCTTCTTTTCACCACCGACTTCACTCGTCTCTCTCTCTCTCTCTCTCGCCATCCTCCACAACCTCGCCATGGTCTCCACCACCTCCAGCGTCCCTCCCCCCCCCTCCATCCGTTCACGTCGTTCTTTTTCACGTTTTCATGTTCGTTTTGATCTAGGAGCATATTTTTGCGATGAACCGAGACTGGCACATGAAACGGTTACTACTTACTGTATACTAACATATCGCAGTTTATCTTACCATTCATACAGTTGTTTATTTCATCCATTTGTCTCCATAATCCCCAAATATTTTCCAGCTGTACTAAAAACATCAAATGTGTTTGTTCCAAAACTTTCGCGTTGATTTCTGCACGTATGTAGTCGTTTGCGCATGCGCAGAACTGGGAGGGGGGGGAAAGAAAAGTCAACAAACAGCTGAATAGCGCACGGCAGAATCAAAACAACACGTGCTTTCTTTTCATCGTCACCGTCAGTCCACCAGTATATTCCTTGCTATGAGGCCTCTGACGGAAGAAGAGACGAAGGTCTTCTTCGAGAAGTTGTCCAAGTACATCGGTGAGAATGTGAAGCTACTGCTAGACAGGTCAGATGGCCAATATTGCTTCAGGCTGCACAAAGAGAGAGTCTACTACGTGTCCGAGAGGATCATGAAACAGGTTATTAGTTACTATTCCTTTGCAGTGACACTTGGCGCATTGTTAACCGACACTTTCTTCTGTACTAGGCATCTAACTGCGCCCGCAGCCAACTCGTATCGTTGGGCACCTGCTTCGGAAAGTTCACCAAGTCTCGCCAGTTCAAGCTCCACATCACTGCTCTCGACTTCATGGCTCCTTATGCCAGACACAAGATCTGGCTGAAGCAGTCTGCGGAGCAGCAGTTTCTCTACGGCCACAACGTCACAAAATCGGGGCTGGGCCGGATCACGGAGAGCACGGAGAAGTACCAGGGCGTAGTAGTGTACTCGATGAACGACTTGCCTTTGGGGTTCGGCGTCGCCGCTAGGACGACGGCAGAGTGTAGGCACGCCGACCCTATGACCGTGGTGTGCTTTCATCAGGCAGACATAGGAGAGTATATCAGAAATGAGGCAACCTTAACGTAGGAAATAAAAGTGCGAGAACATAAGGTGTGATTGCTCATTTAGTTATTTCCCTTGTTCCACCATCATTCTCTTAAACAAATAACGTTTTTCCAGCATATGATTCCAGTTGCGCCAAGTCGACTTTCTTCTTCCGGTCCTTGTCCAGGTACAAGGTGGGTTCTTGGAGACCCAATACTATTCTAGTCAGATCAGGGAAGTAGTCCGTAACCTGACAGCCAGCGGGATTCTCTAATAAGAAGGTGGCCTCCCTCGGTCCCCGCACATTGACGAACTTGCACCTCGGACCTGACTTTGATGCGGTTGATGACTCAGGCAACGTTTTACCCCTTTTCCAAGCGTAGAGCGTTTTTCCGTGAAATGAGGAGGTTGGCGTGGATGGAGGAAGAGCTGTGGAGCAGCTGGGGTCTTCAAAGATCTCCAGCTTATCTCCGCACATTTGCTCCAGCTCCTTGACCAACTCACCCACAGTGGCCAGGACATTTGAGCCGACTGGATTCTCCAGCAGAATTGTTCCGACCCGATCTTGGAACGTCACGTTGACGAACTTGCACGATGGCTTGGCTGCTTCTTCGTTTTGTACCGTGGGAGCGATCGGTACAAAAGTAGGAACAAAGTCGCTACAGAATCCTTCAGTGATCAGCAGTCCCAGCTTATATCCCTTGACGTCAAAGTTTTCCTCCACAATCTTTGTCCCGCCTTGTTTGAGCGCCAAGGGCCGAATTGGTGACTTGGTCGTGGACTCGATGGCCTCTTTAAATTCGTTGATGATGCGACCCAGGTTGTCGTCCTTCTGGCCCAATGAGTAGTACACAGTGACAGCATCCGTGGGAACCAGCTTAGCCTTCTTCCGGAGTTTCTGTATCCGGTTAATGACTTCTCTGCTAATGCCTTCGTCCAGCATAGACTGATCAGGTGTGCAGTCTAGAAGAACAAGGACGTCATTGTCGCTGTGAGCCTCGTACTTTTCCGTAAGGGCTTTGTCGTCGCCACCGGCAAAAGAGTACATTATCCTGAGATCGTCGGGTCCTAATTCGTGTCCGAGCAGAGTGAGGTTGCCATTCCGAAGGAACTCTTCGATCTTTTTGTCCCCTAGTTCCTTTATCTCTTTCGTAACGTCTTTGAAGGCGGACATCAGCCGGGCTCCCAGGATCTTGTGATTCGGCTCAGCGCGCAGAACGACGCCATACTGCTGCTTGTCGGTGGATAGAGTCAGCTTCTTCACGTTAAGTTCGTCAAGTACATAGTCCTGAAGAGAGCGAACATCGTCCAAGCACTGCTGATCTTTGTGAATGAGGACGAGCTCGGGCAGTGGGTACTTGATGGGCATGGTTTTTCGGTCACGTATCACCCTACCCAGTTCCACCACTGCCTGCATGCGGGCGACCGACCGCTCAATGTCTTCGTCAATCAAGTCCTTACGAGGTTCAGGGATCATCACAAAGTGCACGGAGGCGTACTTCTTCTCGTCGTAACCAGCTGCAAGAGAGCGTAACCTCTGGTACATTGTCTCGGTGAGGAATGGCGTAAAAGGTGCAAACACTCGCACCATGGTGAAGAGGACTGAGAAGAGCGAGTTCAGCGCTGCCAGACAGTCTGCGGAAGAATTCGACTCTCCCTTGAGGCGCCGCCTGTTGGTGCGCACGTACCAGTTTGTCAGATTGTCAATGAACTTCATGAGCCTGGGCAGCACAGTGTAGAGGCGATAGTGAGCCATCTCTCGCTTGACGAACGTGAGCAGCGACTGCGTAAAGCTCACGATCCATTTATCCATGACGTTGGAGGATCGTCCGCAAGAGTCCGTTTCTGACCACAGAAAGCTGACTCCTTCCCTCTGCTGGTAGGCATCCACATTTTGCAGCAAGAACCTAAAGGCATTGTACCAGGGAAGAAAGACATCCTTCAGGATGTCTCTGACGCCCTCTTCCTTGAAACGTAGCGACTCTGCTTTCACTACAGGGCTATTAATAAGGAACAATCTGAGTGCGTCTGCGCCGTACTTGGACATGAGCTCGTTGGGATCGGGATAGTTCTTCTTGCGCTTGCTCATCTTCTGCCCATCAGAAGCCAGCACCAAGCCGTTGACGATCAGGTTCTTAAAAGGAGGTTTGTCAAACAAGGCTGTCGACAACACCAACAGCGTATAGAACCATCCTCTGCGAAAAGATGAGATTATCATCAGGACGTGTGGGTACATTTTCTGTATTATATTTTGGCCCTACCTTGTCTGATCGGTGCCTTCAGCAATAAAGTCAGCAGGAAAGGTGTCTTCGAACTCATTCTTGTTCTCGAACGGATAGTGCTTCTGAGCGTAGGGCATGGAGCCAGATTCAAACCAGCAGTCGAAGACCTCGGTTGTCCTCCGAAGTGGGGGCTTTCCAGGCCGAGCAGAGGGAATGGTTAGCTTGTCCACGGTCTCCCTGTGCAAGTCCGTCACTTTCTGGCCACACAGCTTTTCCAGCTCGGCAATGGAACCGACGCAGACAAATTCCTCACCATCTTCTGATACCCACACGGGGATGGGTGTACCCCAGTACCGATTTCTGTCGAGATGGAACTCTTCAGTAGTATGTCAATGATACCAACCTAGCAGCTGAGAGACTTTACTGAGTGAAGCCTCACCTCGAGAGGTTCCAGTCTCTTGCATCTTTCAGCCAGTTCGCGAATCGGCCCTCCTTGATGCTATCTGGCACCCAGTAGGTCTCCTTATTTCTATCCAGCAACTTCTGCTGCATTTGCTCGACTTTCATGAACCAGGAGGGCACCGCGCGGTAGAGCAAGGGCGTGTCGGAGCGCCAACAGAATGGGTAGTTGTGCTTAATCTGAGACGCGTTAACCAGGCGACCGCGCTCTTTCAGCAGCTTGATGATGTTCTTGTCAGCGTCCTTCACGTACTGGCCAACAAAGTCCGAGACCGGCTGAGTAAAACGTCCGACCTCATCCAACGGACAGATCACTTCCTGTTCCTTTGTGATCACACCATAGGCCAGACACACACGGTTGTCATCCTCTCCAAAGTAGGGAGCCTGAGAAACGATAATTTTGGAAACGATAATTATCAATTCAGTTTCACGTACAAGGTGTCACAACGCTTTTACCTGGTGAACAACACCTGTTCCCGATTCCTCCGTGACGTACTTGTCGCAAAGGACCCTGAAAGCTCCCTTCTTCTTGTACTGCTCGAAGTAGGGAAAGATGGGCTCGTAGCCTTTTCCCTCTAGGCTCTTTCCTTTGAATCTGTCCAGTATCTCGTAGTTGTCTTCACTCTTGTACAAGGAAGGAAGTCTTGCTTCCATCAGGACAAATACTTTTCCCGTAGACGTCTCCTGAAAGCACCATAATAGCTCGAGAAAATGACATCGATGTCACGGTGCATCATCTTTCTCACCTTGATCTTGACATAATCGCTTTCAGGATTAACGCACAGAGCCATGTTGCTGGGCAGAGTCCATGGAGTAGTCGTCCACGCCACCAGACTCACGTCCTTGTCATCATCCAGAGGGAAAGAGACTACGACCGCCGGATCCACGACATCCTTGTAGTTCTGAGACGCCTCAAAGTTGGCCAATGGCGTGCAGCATCCCGTAGAGTAGGGCATTACTCGGAAACCCTTGTAGATAAGGCCCTTTTCCCAGAGCTGCTTGAAGACCCACCACACCGATTCCATGAACCAAGGATAAAGTGTCTTGTAATCGTTTTTAAAATCGATCCATCTACCCAAGCGCTCTGTTGTCTTCTCCCATTCGGACGCATAACGCATCACGATCTTGCGACACTCAGCGTTATACTTATCGATACCCATCTTGGCCACGTCTTCTGGACCCTGCAAGAGATATGAACAGGATGAACTTAGATGTGACACGATCTAGAACAGCCGAGCACACTGAACAACTCAATGGGTTGACCAACGTACTTTGATGTTGAGTGTCTTGTCGATTTCGTACTCCACCGGCAGTCCGTGGGTATCCCACCCAAAGCGTCGCTCTACGTGATAGCCGTGCTGATGCATCCATCTGGAAAGAAGTCAAGCCGGTATCAAGGAACACTTCGTCATAAGAATTGGCAAGATTCAGAAGAGGAACATCACATTGACCTTGAATTGTCTGATAGAAACCGCAACAGCGTCAATGCGTTCTTGTGAGCCTCAGATATTTTCGGCTGGTTCAGAACTGGTAGAAGATTCTGAGGAATATCTACAACGACATGTCGAAACAGATTAGTCAGTCTACGACTTCATCAGTTCCGAATGCAATGGCGGTGGAGTCATCTACGAGGATCTTCACGTCAACGACATCTTCAACGAAGATTTCTATGTACCTGAGGAGGCTTTGTACATCTGCAGACGCATGAACAACCAGGAGCCGACGTTGCCGACTGCTTCACGATGAACAATGCGTAGCTCACCTTGGCAGGATGTCCTTGATGGTCCCAGCTAGAATGTGTCCGAAGTGAGGCAGGCCGGTGGCGAATGGAGGGCCATCATAGAATGTGAATCGCGGCCACTTCTTGGACTGTTTGAGGCAAGTGGCGAAGGCGTCCAGCTCCCTCCACAGGGCCAACACCTTCATCTCCTCGCATGGGAAGTCCATGGTCGCCGGAGGAACCAGCGACGAAGCCATCGAGATCTAGTTGACCTGAAACTCGTTCCAAGTCCGGATTGCTGACTGCAGGTCGGGTCCTTTTATCCGCCTTCCGCTCCACGTTGCTGATGAAACTTGGCCTGTAGACAGAAAGAGAGCGGGAAATTTAAATGTCAAAGATTCACCGACCTTGATGGAGCTGGTCTGGGCGAAGTTTAACTTGGACTTAGAGAGATCCTGATACGCAAAGAAAATATCCCTCGATGTATTATAAATGAAAATTAAGTTACGAGTGTTGTAGCTACCATATGCTTCCAGCTCATGCTCAGCCTTGTCAGGTCCGTCAACTTGCTGACCATGTCACTACTCTTGCGTCATCCAAAAAGCTCATATTACTCGTCGTTGTGACATCGAGATGCTGAGCATGAGCACATATTCAACAGCTTCGTGGCATCTCTGCAAAATTGTTTTTAAGTTATATTTTCAAACAATTTGCAAGCTCGTCTGATGACTCACCTAGGGCAAGGCCAGCAACTGGAAGTAGGCCAGCAAATGGCTTGGCACTCCCTACAGAGTGCCTCGAGTACAATGGAAACATCAACATATTTTTTACTTCAGCTTTAGTTGAAACTTCATGGTTCTTAAACAAGTACTTGTAAACCTGAAAATCTCATCCGGCCTGGGCTTGTCCGAGACGGTCTTCGCTGCCGGCGTCGGCGACGAGTGGGGGCGGTAACGAGCCCGGCTCGAGCACGAACACTTGCATACATGGTATCCACACAGTGAAATTGGGTAAGGTATCACTTTCTGATATATTTTATATTTAATATTATAGCATTTAAGTTTGAGCTTGGAGAACAAAGCCAACCGTCAGCAGGGCTCGCATCACCTCTGCGACATTGAGAGCGACTCGACTCGATTCGACCAATCCCGTCCGTCCTCTGTCTGCTGCTGTCGCCGTTTTCGAGTCCCTTGACACTGCCCCAGTCCCTGTCCCTGGTCTGCAGAACCAGAACAGCCCGATCATCCGGCCTTAACCAGGCTGAACTTCGTCCGCGGATTCGTGTTTCTGTGTTGGACGCCGCCGACCCCCAGAAGTAGACCGCGAACGCGTTCAGGAGGTTTATTGCAGGGGAGCCACAATTATTACGTCAGACTAAAGAGCGCCAGTGGCGTCCACAGTGATGCGAAGAAGCGGCGCCAACGACGGTGTTTAAAAATCGCAACCCTGACTGATGTCTGACACAACTTGCTGAAGGAAATCAAAACAAACTTTCTGCTTTGGATATCTGAGAATCCCGATCCGGATGGAAGAGGAGTCTTCCAAAAAGTCGCCTCCGCAGGCGATCGCGGCGGAGGCGGCGGCCCCGTCCGCGGCAGAGGGCGCTTCCTGCTCATCAGATCCTCGCTCCCAAGAGAAGGTGACGGAGGACACCGTCACAATGGTGGACATTCTCAAGGAGGAAAACGAGCTAGAAGAGGATGCCAAGGCCGTGCTTGGTGGCGCCGATGAGAGGATCTGCACGTACATGACTGGTGGTAAGTTAGACCTTTTATTACAAGGACTCTGTGCTAATCTCGTTTTATGCTTAAAGGTTACATGAAGCGGCAGCCCTTGTACTCTTGTCTGACGTGCATTCCGGCAGCCTCAGCCTCTCCAGCAGGAATGTGCCTAGCCTGCTCATATCACTGCCACGAGGGTCATGATCTTGTTGAGTTGTACACAAAGCGTGACTTCAGGTGCGACTGTGGAAATAAGAAGTTCCAGGCCAAATGTAGACTGGAGCCGGACAAGGTGACCGAGAATGACAGAAACAGGTGAGGATTGCTTAGGTAGTAACCATTCACAAGCTGCAGTGGATTGCCACACACGTGAATCTATGCAGGTACGACCACAATTTCTCTGGCACGTACTGCACCTGCGATCGGCCCTATCCCGATCCCGATGATGCGGTCTCTGACGAGATGATCCAGTGCGTAATCTGTGAGGATTGGTACCACGGCAGGCACTTGGGATTGGGTGAGGGAGTCAACATGCCCGAAGGTGATGCCTACGCTGAGATGATCTGCAGACAATGTGTGGAGAAGCACAATTTCCTCAATGCTTATAAAGACTTGGCCGTTAATTGCGAGAAAGCGAATGCCAGTGTGGATGTGGAGGGTGAGCAGGATGATGACAAGTGCCCTGTTGAGAATAGCAAGGTACCGGCAAAGCCACAGACGCTGTTCATGGAGTCCAGTTGGAGGTGTCAGCTCTGCAAGTGTGCAAAGTGCACTGACATTTACAGAAAGGAGAAGGTGGAATTCCTCACGGATGAGGAGGATACCGTGCACCACTACGAGGCTCAGAGCAAGAGCAGTAGTAAGGACAACCACGTTCACACTTTAGAATTTTAGGTGGAGCCTTGTTAGCAATCTTTAGGAACATGAATATCATTTAGTCTCACCTAAAATTCTGAAGTTGTGTTGTACTGACAACAAATGTTGACTCTTATTCATTTGTCGTAGGCTCGAGCCAGTATGAGGAAGGAATGAAGGCACTCTCAGCAATGGAACGGGTCCAGCAGGTGGAGGCAATCCATTCGTACAACCAAATGAAAGGAAATCTCATGAACTACTTGAAGAAATTCGCTGAGAATGGAAAGGTGGTCAAACAAGAGGACATCCAGGAGTTCTTTGAGGGTATGCAGCAGGCCAAAAGAAGGAAGTTAGATATTCCAAAATTCTGTAGGTGAATTAATCTGGTGGAAGATGTGGATGACAAAGATACAAAATACAACGTCTTCTCAGTTAAGCATTTCATCATAGTGTGGTGGTTATTGGAAACTCAAAGCCCAGCAACAGTTTGCTTGGATGCATCCTGCTCGACCTGACTATTGATGCTGTCGTCCCAAGAGGTACAATATCACATTGGTCAATATCAGATCTCACCTGGACAGCATGTGCATGTCCGATGACGACGCCGACAGTCAAAGCAACTCTGTGCACCGTTGACCAACCGGAGCCCAATCATCAAGATTCATCTCGAGTAAGAGAGGGCACGCCCAAGTTTATTTGAGCAGCCACCCAATCTCACTACAGCTCATGTTTGGGCCTTAGCACTCGCTTGACCACACAAGCAACGAAGCACTACAACTGACTACAAGTGTTCGTCATCGTCCACTTCCACCTTCTTCAAGTTTTTTCTGCCTCTTCGCCTCTTCCTTGAGGTGGGGCAGGTCGTCCAGTGGCATGTAGTAGAGGTGCACGCACTGCGCGCCAAGGAGCATGCTGATGAAGAATGTGGCCTGGTACCTAAGGTACTGACCCCACGGCAGACCAGCCGGCATCTCGGGGACCACGCGACCTCTCACTTACTGAATTCTTCGAGACGGGCGCGAAGTTTCTCTTCGTAGGTCAGCGCCTTCTCCACCTCACGCTTCTTGAAAGTTTTGTCTACGAAGAAAAAGATCGTTGCTATTGACATAGCGGAATGAAGTCGGCATGAACTTACAAAAGTTGGTCTCGCCGACCGACCAGTGGATCATAGTATACTCGAGTCCAGCGCCCATCAAGAAGAAGAGCGGGATGAATCTGTAAGCTCCGAGACGCTCCTTTCCTGGAACCCGACTTAACAGCTTTCGTATCCCTGGATTGGGACCACGGCGCATGGCCGAAGACGCACCACAAGCGTTGGTTGACGTCGAGGGCGACCGCGCAGGATGACGACGGTCGTGAGATCTGTTACTCGTCTGTCGTTGAGACGGTGAGCAACGTATGCTCGGTCAACCAACGGAGTAACGCGCCCGCCACGGCACTGACGTAACCAACCGAGCTCTACATGAAGACCTCCTCCCATGCAGGCTCAGCTGACGATGAGCATGATGATGAGCACCGGAGTGAGCATGAGCCAACGCATTGTGACCAGTGAATTTGATTCTAAAAGTTCAACTATGAGCTGCGGCTTCAGCACATTTTAGCTGCGCCGCGGCGTCAGCTGCATCCTGCTGTTGGCGCCCACCTGGCGCCCACGGGAATCAGCTTCCTGGGCTTCTTCTTAGTAGTCGGCGCCGAGCTTGAGCAGGACCAGCTTTCGTTTTGCAGTCCTTTCCAGAGCTAGACCGGAACCCGAAGAGCAACAGATCGGCTCAAGCCTTCTCTTTCGCCACCATGATCATCCCCGTCCGCTGCTTCACGTGCGGCAAGGTCATCGGGAACAAGTGGGAGGCGTATCTGGGGCTTCTGCAAGCCGAGTACACTGAAGGGTAAGGACCAGAGATGAGAGTCTCTCATCTCTGATAAGAACCAGCAAACCCTCGTTGCCTGCAGCCATTATCCGTGATTCTGATCCGTGTCGTCTTTACAGCGACGCTCTGGACGCGCTGGGCCTGAAGCGTTACTGCTGCAGAAGGATGTTGCTCGGGCACGTCGACCTCATCGAGAAGCTCCTCAACTACGCTCCGCTAGAAAAGTAAAACAAGAAGACAGTTAAGTACACCATGGCGTGCTCTCGGCCAGCCGGGAGCGGGACCGGCGCCGACGGCGGCTGGACTGACGGGTCCGACGCCTGCCTAACCTTAGACTTTGGTAAGGCGGAGACCGTCCATCGGTGGCGAAAGATGCCCGATTGCGCGGAATTCGTGGGCTCACGCAGGTCCAAACACACCTGCGTGGCCTACAAGGACGCAGTCTATGTGTTCGGGGGCGACAACGGGAAGTGCATGCTCAACGACCTGCTCATCTTTGACGTCAAAGAGAAGTCCTGGGGCCGAGCATGCAGTGTCGGCCCTCCTGCACCCAGGTGAGCTGACCAATAACGTGTACGAACTCTTTACCACAACTCACCTTTTTTTTTCAAGGTATCATCACAGCGCCGTGGTCCACGAAACGTCCATGTTCGTCTTCGGAGGCTACACTGGCGACATCCATTCCAACTCGAACCTGACGAATCGCAACGACCTGTGGGAGTACAGGTTTGGCAACGGCTACTGGAACGAATGGCGCTTTCCCGCGGGCGAGAAGAAGCCGGCAGCTCGCGCTGCCCATGGCGCGGCAGTGTACTCTGGCCGACTCTTCGTCTTCGCCGGCTACGACGGTAACGCGCGTCTCAACGACATGTGGCACATCTCCCTCACCAGTGGCGAACCCCGAGTCTGGGAGGAGGTCCACTACACGGGGGAGTCACCGCCAACCTGTTGCAACTTCCCAGTGGCGGTCTCGAACGACTCCATGTTTGTCTTCAGCGGGCAGTCGGGAGCCCAGATCACGAATTCACTCTTCCAATTCCACTTCAAAGTAGGAAGAAAGTTGCACTTTTTGTCGGCATTGGCCTTAACAGCTACTCTGTTGGCAGTCACAGACTTGGACACGGATTAGCACAGAGCACGTCTTGCGCGACACTCCCCTCCCGCCCAACAAGCGCTACGGTCATACCATGGTGGCCTTCGACAGACAGCTTTACATCTTTGGTGGCGCCTCCGACAACATTGCCTCGAACGACTTACACTGCTTTGATCTCGACAAGCAAATATGGTAACATCACTGTCTGCACGTAACAGTCAGAAAGAGTAAAGAATAAATAGCACTCATTTGTTCTTCTAGGTCTCTTGTGTCCCACAGTCCTGACTCTGAGGTCCCCAGCGGGCGACTCTTCCACGCCGCCGCCATCGTCAGAGACGCCATCTACATCTTCGGTGGTACCGTGGACAACAACATTCGGTCTGGAGAGATGTACCGCTTCCAGTTGGCTGCATTCCCCAAGTGCACTCTGCAGGGAGATTATGGAAGGCTCCTCAATTCTAATCAGGTAGTGCTTGATGGGTTTTTCTGCTGTGAAACACCAAATACAAACATTTTTTTTATCAGTTCTGTGACGTCAACTTCCTGGTGGGCCCGTCTGCGGAGCCCGTCCCGGCCCACGTGCCCATTGTCGCAGCGCGCAGTTGGTGGCTAAGGGACCGCATAAGACTCGCCAAGAGCCACAGGGAAAAGGAGGAAGAGAAGGACGAAGAGAAGACGTTGCTGCCGGTCACTCTGCCAGATGCGGACACCAAGGCCTTTCGCCTCGTGTTGGATTTTATCTACACTGACCAGATTGACCCGACGAGAAACAATCGTGTCTTGGCTGCCTCCAACGAAGTTGTGCTCACTATGATGCAAGTGTACACCCTGGCGGTTACCTTTAAGATGCGTCCACTAGAACACCTCTGTCTCCGCTACATCGAGAACTCCATCAACCTGAGAAACGTGCTCGTAGCCCTCAAGAACGCGTCCAGGCTGCAGCTCCTCTTCATCAAAGAATTTTGCCAAAAATTCATCACCAAGGAACAGAATTACAATCAGGTATGGTTCTTTGTGGTGAACCTTTTTCCTTCATCGTCCCTTCATCCCATCTTTTCTGCAGATTGTCATGAGCAAAGAGTTTGAGACGTTGGACCAACCTTTGATGGTAGAAATCATCCGCCAGCGTCAGTGTCCTCAAGCTAAAAGTCTCCAAGAAGCCCATTTCGACGACGTTTCAGCTGGCCCTACTCTTCAGGAAGACCTCAAGTCATTTCTCCATCACAGTGGAAAAGAGTTTGCCGACGTAAGCCTCCTGCTGGGGTCAGACGTGATTCCCGGCCACAGGGCCATCCTTGCGTCGAGGTATGCCATGTTACTTTTTGAAAGCTTTCCTCCTCGTCAACTAATACATTGCTACCAGGAGTTCCTACTTTGAGGGCCTGTTTCGCTCGTTCAGTCCGGCCGACAACACCGTGCCCATCACCATCGGCGAGATGGTTCCATCCAAGCAGAGCTTTCAGAGCCTGTTGCGATACATCTACTACGGCGACGTCACGATGCCGCCGGAGGATTCTCTGTATCTCTTCTCAGCGTCACTATATTATATCTTCAGCAACAACAGGCTCCAGGTAAGGAAAAAAGTGCACAGTTGTAGCTTCGATCGGTATCCGAATGCTGTGCGCTATAACTCCGAATCTTTCAGGTGTTCTGCAAGCACAACCTGGAGCGCAATGTGACGGTAGAAAACGTGATTCAAATCCTGGAGGCTGCAGATCGCAGCCAGTCGCACGACATGAAGTTGTATTCGCTGAATCTTATCGTGCGCCACTTCGCCAAGGTGGCCAGGCTACCAAGGATTAGAAGTCTGTCTAAAGAGCTCCTGCTGGACATCTTGACGGCCTTGGCAGACGAGGCCGCCGGAGACAGATACGTGCAGGACATGTCCTATATCAGTCTGTCGTCAGAAAGCTAATAAAACAACCAGTATTAAAAGTCTGACGATGGCGATTCTGAAGATGATACCCACGGTGTCTTCCGTACTACGTCCTCCATCCTTTCTTCCTGCTGAGGTTTTAAGTAGTTGTCCTCATTGTTCCACCTCTCCAGACTCTGCACCACTTTTGGGCGTCGTAGTCGTTTTTTTGCGATACCCTTCTCGTTGTCAAATGATCTCCCTGAGGAAAGTTCTGTCCCTACAATCTAGACCTGACCTTTTAGTCTTCTGGACCAGCTCCGTTTCAAATAACCGGAGAGCTTTCATCATGGAATTGTTTGAAAACGTTGCTCAAGATCTCGTTCCTCACTGGAACCACAGAGCTTTCACTGCATCGACATCGGCAAGGAGTGCAACCACTTTCCTTTTTACTCAACACGGTACCTTTCTATGGCAGATATCTGCTAGATTCTGTTAATGAATGCTGACCATGCTCCCACATCCAGGATCTTGGCATGCGTAGGATGAGTGGTCCCTGATCAAGCTTGATTAGGCTGCGCCCGGTCTTTCCCTGCCACTGTGAACTTTTATTTTCTCCCTCCGCACCCCTCAACACCGTCCTGATGTCGAAGACAATCATCTTGCAGCACTTCACGAGCTTGGTGGAAGTGATGCCATTGGAGTCTTATTGTGGCGTCGTCCGATCCGTCACTAAATGTTTGTCTCCATGTCAAAGAAGAGTCGGCGTACCGGGCCTGGAAGGAGAAGTACCGCATTTATCTGCTGAACACCTTCTAGTAGATCACGTTGATTTGCGCCTCTCGACGTATAGCTTATCTACACAAAACACATCACGTTACAAATATAAGTATTACTTATGACCGTCACCTCCTATGTGGAATGTTAAGCACACACAGGGGTAACCACAACTCACTCGTAAGTAGAAGAAATGTCAACGTGGCTGATCGAGATGCAGTCGGACAACTCGTGCTATGGTTGCTGGAAGACTGATCCTCCTTGTTGTCCCTGCGTTATTTTCCAGTGATATTTTCTGTGTGCACCTGGCTGAGTTATGCATCAGTCACATATTGTTGAACAATGCGATCAAACACTGCTCTTTTGTAAGCACGTAGATGATGCTGCAGGTGAAAAAGTTGCACGCGGGAATGACTCTTCACCTCTTGACTATGCACCTCTTGCTCAAAACTTATCACAGTATTATTTATTTTTCATTGAAAAGTCAACAGGCATCCGTATATAACATGATGCTATTTTAGTGCCTAGTGAGATGCAACCGTGGTTTGCATACATGCTAAGGCTTCTCTCTTCTAGATCATTGCGCACTTTGTCGTGCAGCATTGGATGAGTCCTCAGACGTCATTGCCTCACTATAAGGAGGCGGACGAGAGGGCAATTGGCGCTCCTGGCGCACCACTGGAGGTCCAGAAGGCGCCGGCGGGGGCGCCGCTATGGTGGTGGCGGCAGCCACGCCGTCATAATACGTCGGCGGTGGCGTCTCATCGTCGTCCACGAAGCCTGCGTTGTCATTTTTGGTGGCGTCCTCGTACGACGGTGGCGCGTTTCGCGGCCTTCGCGGTAGTGAGCTTGAAAGATAGCTGAGCAAACCGCCACTGACGACGACGCCGCCGCCGCCGCTGCCGCCACCGCCACCGCCGCCGCCGCCGCCTCGTGCAGATCGAGGGCGAGGTCGCGCTCCACCACCACCGGCCGCAGCCCCTTGGCCTTCGCGGTCGCAATGGGCCTCATTCTCACGGCGGCGATAACAACTTCAAAGGAGAATGAGACATCAGACAAGCATGAAAAAATGGGACAACAAAAAATCTCACTCCAACCTGATGTAGCACGACCTTGCACACGCTGCGATGATGAGGATGACTGCTAAGACCGACAGCAGGTAGACTAACACTCGCAAGACCATGTCCATCGTGGATCTCTGGCAATAGACCTCGTCTGCGTTGGGAAGCGACTGCGGGCGTAGAGTGTTAAATACTCGGCTGAATTAGAAGTCATTACTAAGGTTCTCACCGTTTGCGCGCAATTGGGCAGTGAATTGCAGACCAGGCCCAGGAACGGGATGCACACTTGAAACGCCGCTTCCGAAGACCTCAAGCAACCGAAGTCGCCACCCTCGTCTCCCTGGTTGGGACACCCGTTATGCCCGTCTGCGCGTGGAAAGGCCGTGCGCATGCGCTTGTGCAGAGTGGACACGAAGTAGACGGAGGAGCGCGGGTTCCACGACGTCAACGACACTCGGATGAACTTACTGCACGGTCGACCTGGAGGAAGAGGACTGGCGAACAAGGAAAATCATCAGTCCTTCAGCTCACATTTGCCAGCTATGATTCCTAACATCACACACTACGCTTAGCTACTACTGCTCTGCTCGCATTCTTTCATAGTCACTGGGGGCTCTATATATCGCATACATGTATGACTATACAAGCACAACGTGCTCAAGATGTCACTGCTATCGTACGTCCTCAACTGACCTCATTGTGTCGTCCTCGAACGGCCAAGTCCTGAAGAGAGTCTGCCTCTCCTTTAAAAAGTACGCTGTGTTGGGGTCTGACATGTCGGTCTCCACCAAGAACTCTGTCTCCGTGTCCCCCTGTCCAACGGTCACCGTCAGGACACTTGTGGCGTCAAAGCGCGCCAGCTGCACAATTGCCAACGACAGCTCAAGGTTGGAGCTACCGAAGGAGAAAGAGGACTGTTCCGACTCCTGCTGTTCGCAGTCGCTCCGCAAGATCTTCACAGTCACGCTGACGTTCTTCAGCTCCCCTTCTGAAGACCTGTGGTGTCGCCAGATGTTGCCTTCACGCCTTGCGTCGAAGGAGAAAGCTTTCGAGGCCTCCGCGCCGCTGTACTTCAAGAAGACATGATGGTCGCCTTGGAACGGCAGTAGATCGATGAACTGGTCTTCCCGCACAGCCCGTTCAAAGTCCATGGCCACGCAGCACCACTGCCGCCAGCCGGAGATGACCAGGAGGACGACCTTCACCAGCATCTTGGAGACTTCATGCATGTCGTTTTTTCCGACTCCGACTTCAAGCTGGTGTTTACATCACGCCACCAGGTGTGATCTCATCATCCCGTCACGATCGTCCGCATGTTGCATTGAATGTGCACATACCCACAGCAATCCCATCACATTACTGCTGAGGTGCCGATTGCTGTCGCAGACCTGAGAGAGCAGACGAGCTCTCCCCCTCGTGACAGGTGCGCGCGCCTGCGGCCATTATGTAGTATCTGTCGTGCGTGTGTACGTACAATACGCCGTGTGCACGTACAGTGTGATTCATGTAAAAACTTACTTGGGGGGAGGCTTTGTGGGACGCCGGTGTGGAAGCTGGTCAAGGCCACGAGGAGCGACAAGGAGGAGGAGACGGTGGAGGACAGTTTTTTTTGACTCACTCACCACTGGGCGTAGCGACGAGGGCAGGTGCGGAAAAGCTTCCTCTATGGGAAAAGCAGCTACAAAAGAGTCCGTTTGTACAGTACAGAGTGTGTACGCTTTCACACAGCAACCCCCCCCCTTCTTCCTGCATATGATGTATGAATCGCGTGCATACGTAGTACACATAAAATGTAGCCTGGACCATTTTTTTATCTTTCTCTGTCCTACATTTGTGGCAAGACTTCAATTGAAGACATTCTAGTCAAATGAGACGAGGAACTAAGCAGCTTGAGGGTCCCTTCTGAGTTTTATACATAAGCAACGTCACAAATGAGACCTGCTTAGTTACTTTCCCGATGCTCTAAACTGCAGCTCTGTAGTCTAATAAAGCTGGAAAAAAGGTGTGTTCAGCTTTGCCTTCCAAATCTGAACACCCTGTTATGTACTCAACGCACTTTGTAGCACCTTATTCCAAGAGTGGGGGACCCACTTTTGTTTTCCAAAACCATCAGATTACATCTTCACCGTTTGATATTGAGAAACAAACCTAAGACGCACTCAGCCCAAATCCAAAATTTTCGTTTATTGGTCAAGCCTAATATATACATATGATCACTACATCCATGCGTGCAGTAATGCCGCTCCTTGAGTTCTTGGTCCACGCACACCCAAAAGTAATGCTCAGTCCTTCCTAAACACACACAAACGCTTTGGTACACTGAGGAAATGAGTCTTCCTTGCTTAAATGCACAACTTGTCTCAGTGCATCCATCAATGTTGCACCCCCTTGGTTTTGCTCTGTGTCTGCCAGTGGACACGATGATCCAACCGCTGGCAGAACATGAGATTCTAGTGGTTCTGACTAAGTATCATACATGCGAACGTATGAAGTAAAATGTGATCTGGAGTTTGCATTGGGCAAGAATACTACGTGCACATACAAAATGTTTCACTTGATAGTAGCTGTACGACCCTTCACTCACACCGAGGTTTCTCTCCTCCAACCCCAGTTAATGTTAGCCAAAGCAGTCAGGCTGTTGGACTTGAGCAGTCTCTTCACCCTGCCCACGGGCAAGTCGGGGTCCGGCGGCGGCGGCACCTCTCCGGCAGTGGCACCGCCTCCCCTCACGCAGAACAACGACCTGCTCATCTCTTCGTAGTTGCCGCCGCATCCCCCGTTCCTCCTCTTGGGATTGATGATGGGAGGCAGCAGCGAAGTGTATGCGCCTCCTTCTCCCTGGTCCTCTTCCTCACGCCTGAGCTTCTCCTTGAGGCCGTCGATGACCGAGAGTTCCTTGCACTCCTCCTCGATGAAGTCGTCGCCGTCGCCCCTGCATCCTGCCACGCAAAAGTAGCGCTTGAACAGAAATGCTACTCGCGTGCGACACATGGCCACGATGAAGACGAGAGGTCCTGCCAGACAGTCAAACACTCGACCCATGTAAATGACGGCTGTGGTTTCCAGCAGGGACAGCATGAAGAAGAGCCACCACACGCCCACCACGATCAGGAACTTGGTGTACAGGTCAAAGCTGAAGCAGAGAGACGTCAACAACAGTGGCAACTCATGTTTTCAGCGGCCTCCTTACTTCACTTGAAAGTGTTGCATGCTCCTGTTATAGATCATCTGCTGCGCGATCCGCCTCTGTGCCGTAAGGTAGAAGTAGACGTTGACTAACAGCAACAAAGTCACAGGGATGTAGAACGCAGCAACGCTGGCCCAGCCTGAAAGCCACCATTGACCGTTGTGAAGGCAAATATGTAAATGAGTTGCTATTGTAAAGTTGAAAGTGTCATTGACAAGCGCTCACCCAAGTGTGACTCTTCCATCCTCTCCTCAATGTGTCGGATTCGCTCCTTTTGCAACGCGTCCTCCGGGGCCAGGAATATGACGGCCACGGCGGAGGCCGTAATGACGCCCAGTGCCAGTGAGACGTAGCCAGAGTAGTAGAGCAATCTGCGTCCGTCTGTCACCCTGGTGAACACAGACTTGGCCTTGATGACCTTCCAGACGTGATGACCCATGCAGTTAAGACACAGCCAGCATCCGACCACACATGTGTGAAGAGAGAGTTCTGCCGACAACACAACACAACCCTTAAAGATGGTGACGCACCCGGTGGACAATGGATAAGACACAGACAGAAGTCAAAAATGGGCGAATACGTATGTACTCTTTCCCTGAAGAAAAAGCCCTATAATTTAGCACTGCTTCCTCAAGCATTCATTGTTACTACATTAGGTTTACAGCGACAAAAACGTCGATGGCTGAAAGGATACAATTGCACAACCGCATGTTTGTAAATGGCCACAGAAGAAGACCCATTCATTCATGTTATACATGACGTAAACCTGTTTCTTAGATATGTGTTCCTTGCACATTTCACAGGGGTGTTTGTGGAGTTCTTGAGTCACCAGGACTGTTGCTTCACCATAAACGTACCTTATAACATGTACACGCACTGTATGAAAGGGAGGAAATAAGCGCCATTTTGAGGAACTGCTGGTGCGTTCGTGGACATGGACAACTTCAACAAGCTCAACATGGGATTATCTGTGGTCAAAGGGCAAAAAAGTCGGATCTGGGTGAAGTTGAGGATGAGAAACCTCTCAAATAGTCTCTCTCTGTTACCTGCAACCAAGGCAGTGGAGACCACGATGTTGACCTTGCTCTATTCTTATTGCTCAACTCGGCCATCCCTGGCTTAATCCTCGTGAGATGTCTCTCAAAAAACTTTACGGCAGAACTGTTTGAAATGTCGTCTGTCTCTATGGAACCCAAGTTAGAAGAAATCTAACGAAAATGGGCGCTAAATATGATTCATTGGTAGAAATGAGCTGTAGTTTATGAGTGGGAACGTTCTGAAAGTGAAGCATGTTGGCTCTGTCGTACCTGTGATGAACAAGTCGATGTTTGGGTCTCTCCACCCGAACAGCCTGACGAGGAAGAGGGCGAAGACTGCGGCTAGGAAGCTGCAGATGCCCAAGATGAACTTGCCGGTGAGATCCCTCAGCTGAGGCAGGAAGGAGTACAGCAGAAATGTGGCCACGAGACAGAGCATGGACACGGACAAGGCGATGGGATACACGTATTCGTCTATCAAGGTCTTCATGTCATACTGTAGAAAAAAAAGCAAAAAAAGAATTGAACCAATGGAACAGCGGACATCAGTTTGACGTTACAGCACATAACCTTGACGTTGCAGTACATGTCATACGTATAGGATATGCATCATCACCTGGTTGTTGACGCAGATGTATGCGAAGCTGAAGACGTCCCCCTGCTCGAGGGTGAGGTTATGCGTCAATATCATGTCGTCAACGCAGTACTTTCCGGGCGCATAGATCACTTGGCGTGATGCTAAACCCTCGCCGTGGACCACTCTGTGCGCCAGTGACCCGTTGGCCAGCAGAAGGAGCTCGTCGAAGGTGTTCACATCGTGCTCATAGACTGGGAACATCACCTCCCCGGCCTCCTTGTCGCAGGTGGGCAGCTTGTCGTCCAGCAGGAGGTAGGAGACGGGGCCCTCAACTTCGGTACCGGTGGCCGGGTCGTGGAACTTTTGCCGCCACCGGTCGAGCAGAAGCTCTGACCGCCGGCGGCAGGCGATTCCACTGCCGTTGCCATTGTGGTACTCCTCAAGGACAGACTGGAGGGGGCAGCACTTGCTCACCTTCACTTTGCTGCTCTCTGTGCTCGTGATGGGCTTCATAGATGCACCCCAGCAGTTTGTTCCTGCCCATGCCAGCAAAAGTACAGCAAGCACCGACTGAATCATCTTCAACGATGGGCGATGGTTTCACACTGTCATTCCTCTCGAGTGTTTGCATTTGATTTGGCAATAGCGTTACCAACTTCTCTTTTTTTTGCTTGCGGGGTGTCAGGAGAAATTTGGCCTACAGCGACACCGGCGGTACCGTTTGGCGCAGGTTGCACAAGCTCCTGAAAGTGCTTAAGGAACAACCTGAGCTCCTACGTTCGTTCTTCGTCGCCCTAACCCCTCCCCCCCCCGTGCGTAATTTTACACCGCAGTAGAAGGGTGCAGATTTCCTACGCAACGTCGGAATGAGCCTCGCACGCCGTAGCAACAACCCACAGGACGACTTCCTTCCACCAGAAGTTGCTCTTACTGATCCTCCACGCTGCTGTTGGTGGACAAGCAGCAGCAGGAGTGGCTTGTTTTTAAGTAGACTCTCCTTTAGTGGGCTGCATCGAGTGTAAGCCGCTTCCTGCCGCCACAGCAGGCGACCCCACCTCTTCTTCCCCCTACGTACGGAGTGTTGTATAGTATACCTGTCCGTTGATGAGTAAGCTCTTACCTAGCAGCCTGTGTGCATCTGCTCAGTTGCACGGATTGTGTGGCGAAGCAGCAGCAAAGCTGGCAAACGTCGCCTCTGGCGCAAGTCGTACACGCTCCTGGCGCGGGAGAAGCCGCGGACAATGGAAGTGGACGAGCTTTGGACTCGCTGGTCGTCCTTTCTGTTCTTCTTGCGAAAAATATGCGTAGGTTCCGTGAGTGCGCAAGCATTTCTTGCCAGCGGTCAAATCGCATGAACGGATTATTCAGTCACTTTTTGTGGAATTGGCTGTTTGACTGAGGGAGGGATCATTGGGAAATAAAACATTGCGCTTAAATGATTTTTCAGTGCTTCGATACAGAGCTTCAGTAGCAGAAAGAGAAACTGTCTTGTTATTACATACGACACTTTCTTAAGCCCTGTTTGCTGATCTTACCCAACCACCCAAAAAAACCCCAAAATTTCCAAGTTGCACCCCTGGATTTGTCACACTCCACCAGACTTTGTACTTTCTTTCATATCCGGTCATCTCAGCAGATACGAGCAGAAACTCACAGACTGATCTATTGGAGAATTGGAAAATGCTTTAGTAGCAACCAAAGTGTCATGCATCACTGCTTTTCAGGCATAAATAAAGATGTTGCGTGACTCATCGTCCGCTTGAGTGACTCAATACTTCCGGCCCCAACTGGACTTGCTGGTATACAGGGTGCGGGGCAAGTTACAGTCAGTCGAGCTGCTAAGAAGGGTCCTGCTACATATTAAATGAGTGCTGAGTAACTAAGAACCCTCTCTTTAACTGAGTTTTTTCCACTCAAGAGGTTTCTCGGATCACTCGAGGGTCAGTGAAATTTGCTCGTAAGAACAACTTTTTTTTGTCATCTTTAGAAGAACTAGACATGTTTTTTTCTTCCATTCTCAAGATCTCCTTGATGACGGTTCTACTCCTCTCCTTCCAAGGTGTGAAAAGAGGGCACGGAGAAGACGGGGTTGCCATCCTTGGGGTCGATGTTCATAAGGCATTTTCTTCCGTTAGTTGCAAGACTCCACTTGAATCCATTCTGGTCAGTTGGAATGAAGAAACCATCACTTTTCGAGGTCATCGCTTTTCTCAAAAGTTCTATTTGTGGCAGTTATGTAGTAACTGAGAACGTTTCACGTACGCACGTAGAACGTAGCTGGCAGCAGGTGATTGCACGCACTTGTGCGGCCAACAAAGGTGTTTTTCACTGGCAAACAAGGATATGGACCCAGGTGCGGAGTTGAGGGGGATGCAGACGCGTGGCTGGATCGGCACGTACCTGGGGATGACTTTGACCTTCTCTGCGTTGCCGTGTTTCCCCTTCTCTTTGCCAGACATCAAGTCCTGCCGGTCTCGGACTGGCGGTTGTGCGACAACGCAGGCGTTGATCCGGTGTGTTCCCAACTGAAAGAACAGCCTTTTCTGTCAGTCACTTGCGCATAGATTTATCATTTGTTCACGTCCGTGAGATGCTGCGTACTTGTAAAAGCGTACGAGCTGACCTTGCCAGCTCGCCTGTGCTGTTCCTCCTGCTTTCCTCCTGCTCAAGACGCTCTCCTGCGAGCTTAGTAACATGTGGAGAAGTAGTGATCATGGCTCCGAGAACTCAAGTGCCGCCACTCCAGAAGATTGCGCTCAAGTTGGTAGCTCCATTTGTGGAGTGTGTAGCTTACAGCGCTGCCAAGGAGATCGTCGAGTTGTCAGGCCAAGGCTGCGAGAGTGGTGATGAGAGAAAGGCGCGTCTCAAGAAGTTTGTCGATGACTTCAGCGAGTTCATCTTGGATCGCACGAATTTCTACACCGTGCACGCAGTCGTTGAGCAGGTACAAGAGCTGGTCGGCACCTCGAGAAAACATGCACGCACACACGTACAAGAAGAGAAAAACTTCTGTTCCAGGTACTTCTTGGTGTTGCCCATGCGGCTGAATCTCGGCAACTTTGTGGAAAACTGCACGACGACAACAAGTACTTGACCAAGTTCATGCAGGAGATGACGTGCATCGTGGAGTTTGCTACCATCGTGGCAGCCGCTGCTGAGCGTCGTCTCCTGCGTCAGCTGGACTTATCTTCGGTGACAAAGATGTTGCGAACCAGGATCTTCGAAATGCTCCCCCAGCTACCTCAGCTGCACTCCCTCATCCTGGGCAGTGGCTCTGGAGGATGGTCCGATGTCTGGCAGACCAAGTTTCTCAACGGACTTTTCGTCATGGAACATCTGGTGGTGTTTTCACTCACTTACGACTGCAACGACGAGATGCTTCGCATGCTGCGTCGGAACTGCGGCCGGACCATAAGGGTCATTGACGCTGAGCACTCGCAAATGGTGACGGACGAGGGCGCAGACGAGCTCGCGAGGTGTCCGAACTTGGAGCAGTTGCACTTGTTCCACACGGCCATCACGCCCTGGGGACACGCACGCATCCTTAGGAGGTTAAAAAATCTTAAGCTGCTAGTGAGAGGGGACTTCTTATGCGAGGCGCTCCAAGTGCTGGCTGAAGAATCCCCAGATTGGACCCTGCAGATCGAAGAATTCTGGTCCTCCGAGCACTATTTCTTTCACGACGAAGCGCAGCTTGCTCTGGTCAGTCGCATGTGTCCTCGAATTCGAAAGATGATGTTTCAGTTCAGTGCCGAAGTCGTCAGCAGCTTCCTTGCGCTCTCCAGATTCCAGTCCCTCACGGAGCTCCACAGCTGGGGCGGAGACTTTTACAAAAACTCACTCGACAAGCTGTTGGAGTTGATCGGTGACCGGCTGAGAGTGCTCTACCTCATACACGTCGACGAACTTGACCAGAACGCAGTGGCGCTCATCTCGGACTGCTGCAGGGGACTCGTCACCCTGGGATTCTACAACTGTATATTTACCGAACAGGAGGAGAGGATTGCGGGGAGGGTAGGCGACAATCATGCTGATGTGCAGAGGTTGGGTTACAGTCGTGGATGAGGATATGAATAGGTACATTTTTCTCATCATACGTTTCTTTCTGAACAGAGGTCGACGCTGTAAGGACGCCGAAGCCAGGATGGTACCGATGCTAGACGTGTCCACGTTCGCCTTGGTTAGCCAATGCTCGACTCGCTACTTGGTGATGCTTATCTCGGCTATGGTGAACGTGGAGCATTTAATCACCGGCAGCAGCACCGAGTTCGACGACGCCGCCCTGGTGCAGATCTTGGTCAACAACCGGTTGGCCCGATTGTCCGAGTTGAAGGTAGCGCACAGCGAGGGCCTCACCATCAAGAGCGTCTACCTGCTCCTGGAAGAGTGCTCCAGGCTCTCTTCAGTACGAGAAATGGACTACTGGGAGAGAGTGAGCAAGCTGGTGAGCAATGTACCGTGGATAGAGAGTGGCCAGGAGCGCTACGTCCACCGTTCTTTCAGGATTTATACTTACTGCGTCAGTACATCCGCGACAACAACTTGGACGTCAGCACTGGTGACGACGAAGCCGACGCCATCGCCTCCTCCGCCGCCAAGTGGCGTCCGGGCATGTGCACGCAGTTTTGGAACAGACAGACAATGTCTTTGCAAGATGCATCAGTATGTTCACCGGAATGACTAGTACATACACAAAACAGTGATGCACGTCCACTCCATGGCCATGACCAACGACTACCGAGAGACAGGAGCAAAGTGCTCCTGACTAAAGCAGTGGTGTAGAGCATTGATGAGGTAACTTTCTGCTCAGAATCATATCTAGCTCAAAACTCTGTCAGTTTGTAAGTAGCACATTTGTAGCACCACCATAGTTGTACACCAATATGAGTTTACGTTGACCCTACCACAGTGCAAAAAGTCACCCACATGAGCAGGTCCACCCACAAGTTCATGACATGGACAAAGCTTTCTTGGCCCTGAACGCTGAGTGGAGCAACCACTCCCATCGTAACCCTTTCAAGGCAAACAGGCTGAATATGGCTGAAAGTGGCCTGCATGTGGATGAAACACCTGCCCGAAGGGGTGATCGAGTGCAGCATTGAACACTAGTAGTTTAGCAGTGACTTGGTCCGAAAACTTAGTAAGGTACAGGAGAACGTTATTTAAAAAAAGTGACGCAATCGACTCAAAGCCAGCCTCTAGTGACGCGCACTCCCTGCCCCACCTGATGACCCACCCGTTCATGGACAGGCCGAGGGGGTAGAAAACCGGAAGTCCTTGTGGTGCATTTCCTCCTTCCTTCTTTCAGTTGTAGCTTTGTTGTCACGGAGGAAAGAAAGAAGTCATGATTCGTCCCTGCTTGCTATTGCTCTGGCTGGGGTGCTTGGTCTCCTTCACCGAGGCCATGTCGGACGGCGCCCCCTTCTGCTCAGATTTGGACAAGCCGGGACATGGACCCAGCGAGGTGGAAGGGTGAGGTCACAGCACTACGTAACTGTTATGTACACATTCGTGACTTCTACACGGCTGAACAATGCTCGTACAGCAAAGATCCCGGCCTCGGCAAGACCAAGACCCGGAGCACTGCCGAAGGCGAGAATCGCACCTGGTTCGTCGTCATCAACCGCCCCGAAGCTGTATTGAAAGGAATTTTGCTCAGACCTCAGAAGGGAGTTAAGGGAACGTTCATGGTCCACGATGAAGTCAACTTCAAGGTGAGAGTCTCCGTGCAGTTGAGGACAAAGTTTAGTCATAATGTTACTTTTTGTCCCCTATGATTGCTAAGTACCCATAATCCTCTCTTTGCATAGCCAAGCATTGTAGCAGAGAAAGAAAAGGGTGCCGCGTAAACTGCTGACATGGACTGCTCGGGCTACTTGAAACTGAGCTTGGGTCAAGTCCAGACGCTCTAGGGCTGTGCAATATAGTATGCAAACAATATATTTCACGGCGTCATGACTCGTATGAACCGTTCCAGACCCTGGAGAAGGGACTATGTGTGACGCACAGCAATAACTCCGAGAAGAAGGGTCCTCAAATGTTCACGTTCAAGGCCGACAGCGATGAAGAGCCAATTTTTGACCTTTTCGTCGTTGGAGAAAAGAAAGAGCAGTGGTGGATGACAAGTGTGTGAGAAATTGTCCAATTTCTATGTTTAATTTTTTATCACATTATCTGTTTAATCAATACCAAAATATGATACATACAGTGCGAATATGCACAAGTACACTCAAGTTAGACGTAAAAAAGTTATTGCGTTTAGATACGGGACTACGCCAACATTTTTTATACAATACTTATAAAAGTTGTGCAAAGTCCACACAAAAGTAACGACAAAGTTCGGCCTATTCGAATGGCAGCCTTGTATTCAGTCTTCATCCCACACGTCCAAGACGATGATCCCATTCTGTCCTGTGTAGCTGCAGAGAAAGAGCTCGGTGGGCTTGGCGATGACGCCGCGCATCACACCGGGGTCAATCAGGTCGTAGAGGTCAATGGCGCGAGCAACCTCCAACTCTTTGTCGACTCTGTGGGTCAGGTACAGGCAGATGCGGTGGTTTCCAAAGGCGACAGCCTTAAAAAAGAGACAAAAAAAGAAACAACATTAACAGCAAACGTTTGAGTGACTTCACTCTGCACCAGTGTGCAAGTAGAGTACGTACGATATAACTTGCTTCGGCGCACTCGCTGATGGCCACGGTCCCTCCAGAGTGTCTGAACCAGCAGGACTCCTGCTGCTCAGGCACTCGGTACTGCAGGCTGGGCTGCTTCAAATTCCAGACGCACAACTCCCCGGAGAGGTCGCCCGATAAGCAGTAGTTGGGATTGCACTGAAGTAGGCAAACATTTCTGACACCTACACAGAGGGAGAGCAATGAAACGTGCGGATCGATCTCAGGCGTACAATGAGTTCATCACCAGACTTGTGACCCTTGAGGTTTCTCAGGTTGTCCCACGTGGAGTCGTGTTTCCGCCAGAGTCTCACAATGTTGTCCGATGATCCGGAGACCAAGAATTTGGAACAGAGGTCGACGGATCCGGGGTCCACAGAGTTGAAATCGACAGCCCACACCGGATGAGTGTGTCCTTCCAGAGTCTGTCCAAGGAATACTTCTAGTGTGTCGGTCGAGTCTGAAGATGAGCGAGTCCAGCGAAGGCCCCAGATCTTGACCAGGTGGTCACGAGAAGAAGACACAGCCATGTCGCCCTTTACCTTAACCCTGCACGACAAAAAGGTCTTGCTAGCCAAGAAAGGGGGGGGGGCATCTTTGTCTACCCCCAAGACCCATTTCTCTCACCCAGTGATCAGCCTGTTGTGCGCGTCCTTGATGTGTGTCAAGAAAGTCCCCGTCCTCCAGTTCCAGAAGGAGATCATTTTTTCTTTACTCGACGCCATTAGAAGGTCCTCATCAACTGACAGGACGGTCACATCTTGTCTGTGCGCCCCTTCGAGAACTCGGTCGTGTTCTAACTGGTAGGTGCTTCGCAGGTCAGCCCTAAATGACAGGATCTGTATTGTATATACGGAACTGCACTGGAACAGTGTGTAAGATACACTCAGCATTGACATTGTACAGAAAAACGACGTACCAGGTCAGTCTCCTCTTGGCCACGTTGATAGTGCACCCCACTGCGTAGGCAATTTCATCCTCGCCTACTATCATGTACCTCACCAGCTTGGCCTGTGCAACCTTCTTCACCTAACAATACATGTACAGGGTGCCTACAGGACGCGTCTGAATTGGCTTCGAACGTCGGCAGTAATAGAAAATCAATACTGCATTGAGTCAACGTGTTCAACTTCAAGGAGAACAATGTGGTCAGAAAGTAGGGGCTCTTTACTGAACTCGTGAAACACTGTTATGCGACTTCAGTAAAGAGCCATGCAGTACCGAGTGCCTGCCAAATACTACGCTCTGTTTCATTTCACAAGTGCACCTTTAAGAAGACTGTTTGAGGCTGAACTGGGACCTAAATGTCCTCTCACTGTACAACGAGTAACGATTACAGGTAGTTAAAGGCATGACACGCAAAATCTAGGTGAACTGCCAGTACTTTTAAACTTTACTCTTATGAACTTTTTGAAAAAGCCACCTCAAAAGGCATTTAAGAAGGTCAGTACTGTCAACTGCACCATGGTGGGATATCAACCTTCCATCTTGGCGCTACTTAAGATTGGAGCTTGATCGGTACTAAAGCTTGTCCGGAGCACCTGATTCACCTTCTCGTCTTGCAACCTCACCGATGTCACCGGCACTGCAACCTTGATGCACGATTTGTTGCAACAACCTATTCAAAAGCTGCGCTCTGTAGCGAACTTTGTCTTCAATGGATGCTAAAACCTCAATGAGTCGTGCACTCTGAATTGCACAGCCGATCCAGACGCATCCTGCTCATTACAGGTCCACGGTACTTACTTTATATTGTTTGTATTGCCACAGCTTGGTGAGGCCTCGCTGGAGTTTGTGGCAGAGGCGGCGGCCGACCAGCGTAACGTTCCTGGCATTCAGGTGGGAGTCCATTATGTGGGCCTGGAATGCTGAGAAGGGAACTTCCAGCTCAAGTGTTGACACTAGTGCCTTGCAATGAACTGAAGTCTAACCAAAACATCTCGACTCCAGAAGCATTCGGTGGTAGGACCCTCTGGGAGCCATCTTGAAGAGCATCCACTTCCACAGGAATCGCTCCCTGGCGTGATCGCGCCACCTGAAGTAGCAATTGTAGTGATGCCGGCAACTCAACGCGATGCAGTCAACTTACTGGTGACACGTGGACTCGGCGGCAGCCAGGTCTTGGGGTTGAAGCATCAGCAAGATGTCGTCCATGATGAACTGCAGTCCTGGCGATGACAAGATGCGACCAAGGCGCTCGTCCATGACCAGATGCTGACTCTTGGTCCCCCCGGAATGTCACACGCACAAGTAATTCAGCTGGATTCCAATGTTGTTAGGACGCAATTGGCGATTGTCTCACGCTGGTAGTGGCTGCCCCGCTTAGCTGCTGTAGAAGGGCTTCTGACTTCAGAAGCGTTCGAGTTCTCGTATGTTGTGCAGACTCAGCGTCTATAGCATGCTGAAACTGCTCATTTCTTTCACCTGTCATCTCCAGAACAGAATCTCTCAACCTACCATAGCAACAAGCACAGAATCTCTCAACCTACCATAGCAACAACCTGAGCCGCAAGAACAGCAGTGTTGAGCACAGGATGCTCAAGATTTAGGTTCCTATTGACATACTCTGCTGGGCATGCGGAAAACACGTGCTTCTGTGGCATGAACAACGTCGGTAACAAGTTGGGACTTTGAGCATTCCAAAACGCATATTTCACTGAAAAAGAATCAGAGTGAGGTGTGGATCTGAACACAGTGCCATCGAGCTCTCATTTGAGAAGCACATAATCCTCTAAGTTCAGCAAAACATAGGCTGACCAACTAAATCCCTCTTTATCTTGGACCCTCGATAAAGTAATGACCTTTTGATTGATGAGTTATCAGTCTTCGTCTGGAGGAACCCAAGCATTGCTGACTCAGTACAGTCCCAGTCGGGCTGGTTGTCCATGTTCGAGCCTCGGCTGGGCTTGATTGGCTCGAATTCATCTCGAGCCTCATGCATGCGCGGAACAGCTGAATCAATTCAAGAAGGCGCGTTTTCCTTGTTTTGGGCGTCCTTCACAGGTAGGAGGAGGACCTGTGCCAGTTCTCGGTGAGCGTGGAACAGTTGTTCCTCTTTTCACGCCTTATCCCATTCCCCGAGGTTACTGCCAGTTCCTAAAATGGCTGCTGAGCCTAAGAAAAAGCGAGCCAAGGTCGACGTGGAGGGCGAAGTGGAGCAGTGGCGACAGGAGACCAAGATCGAGTTCGACACCTCCCGAGTGCTCAAGATCAGGGACAATCCTGGATACTTCATGAGAGTAAGTGCACTGTAGAACCACAGTGTGTTACTTCAATCCCTCGCTCTAGGAGTGTCACGGGGTAGCCTACTGGATGAATCGCGACCACAGGGTCCAGGACAACTGGGCGATGCTCTATGCTCAGCAACTGGCGCTGCAGGAGCGGCTACCCCTTCATGTCGTGTTTTGTCTGACTCCAAAAGTAAGACATGAATCTTTTCCAAGCCCGTTTGAAGCGCCCATCCAAGGGTTGCATTAGGTCTTGTACCCTACATTACGCCACTGCACGTTCGTGCTGGAGGGTCTGAAAGAGGTCCAGCGCGAGCTCAAGTCCCTGAACATTGAGTTTCACGTGTTGTCCTGCACAGCGCCAAGTGAAGTTCTGCCCGGCTTCATGGAAGATTTCCGGGTGGGTTGCTTGGTGACGGACATGAATCCTCTCAGACTACCGAGGAAGTGGCTGGACGATGTTGAGAAGGCAACGAACCCTAAAACCTGTCTGTACCAGGCAAGTGCTGAAAACGCTTGAGAAGAGTTGGAAAAGAGTGTTTAACTGCATTACAGGTGGACGCTCATAATGTGGTGCCATTGTGGGAGGCCTCCGACAAACAATTATATAGGGCCCAGGTGCTCCGTGCAAAGCTGGCCAAAAATCTCAACCGCTACCTCACCGAATTCCCCGCTGTCACCAGGCATCCGCATGAAGCCAAGGTCAAGGCAAAGGAAGTTGACTGGGAGAAGTTGTACCAGGAGCTCCAGGTGGATGAGTCCATTACACCTGTGGACAGTTTTACTCCCGGTAAGTCGGAAATCATCTTAAGCAGAGAACGGTTTATTATGTACTTTCTTCTTTTCAGGTTACAGTGCCGGGATAAAGGCTATCGACGACTTTGCCCGGAACTGTATCGAGTCGTACGCTGCCCACAGAAACGATCCCACGGCGAAGGAAACTGTGACCAACGTCTCGCCTTGGGTGCACTTCGGACAGATATCGGTCCAGCGCTTGATCTTGCATGTGAAGCGCTATGGACGCAACGAGGAAGGAGTTGCTGCAGTAGTAGAGGATGCACTCATCGCCAGTGAGCTGGCAGACAACTTTTGTTATTATCAAGTAAGAGGAATTCTCATGGTTGGTTTGTCCAGCATCATGCTATTCACCTGTTGTATAGCCTGACTATGATAATTTGAACGGGACCTATGAGTGGGCTCGTCGCACTCTGGAAATTCACGCCAAGGACAAACGTCAGTATTTATACACCAAGAAGGAACTTGAGTCTGGTCGGACCCATGATGATCTCTTCAATGCAGCACAAATTCAGATGATGACAGAGGGAAAGATACACAGATTTCTCAGGTAAGAGGAATAGAAAGTGTGACAAATAGTATGATGACTGATCAGGTGTAGCAATGATTCAGAACGTATTGGGCCAAGAAACTTCTGGAGTGGACTGAAAGTCCTGCCGAAGCCCTCTCCATTGCCATGTCCTTGAATGACAAGTACAGCTTGGACGGCACAGATCCGCACACCTACGTGGACTGCATGTGGTCGGTGGCCGGGGTGCACGACCAGGCATGGAAAGAGAGAGAAGTCTACGGCAAAATTAGGTGAGAGGCGATCACCTTCTTGCTGTACGTACAGTAGTAATCCTATGTGTGACTTATACCTTAGGTGTATGACCTACGACAGGTGCAAGAGCAAGTTCGATGTGCCAACGTTTGTGAACCGATATGGGGCTAAGGCATATCCATACAAGAAGAAATGAGAACGATTTCATCCAGACGTTTAATATTTATGGTAAAGACTGTGGCAATTTTTGTGGACAATTTTAAAAAGACGGCGAATTACACGTTTACTTGGGTTATTTCCAGACCAAACTAAAATCTATAAAGCACTAAATCTATGTCACTGCGTCTGTGCCACAGCTGGCCACAGCACAGCACAGAACAGTGCAGTCCAGTCTGTGACTGAGTGGCCGCTTTATGTATGTATAAGATATGCATGCGTTATATGCATTTTGCGGATGAATCGTGGCAGTGGCCATTACTGCATACGCTCTGAGACAGGCTGAGGCGGATTTCTTGCTGTACATGTTAGATTGCGATATGAATCCAACAGCATTGTAGCGAAAGACACTACCAAACTCCAGTCAACTGAGTCCGCAGCTTGTCGGACTTTTCGGTGCTTAATTCTCTGACATTGTAGGCAAAAAATGACCAATCCAGCCAGTTCTTCCCTGGCTGTTTCGTGGATTTGAGGTCCTCTACGTCCAAATCTGACATCACCTCTCCCTTCAACGTCGTGACCAAAGAGAATTTTTAAGACACGGCAAACCTGCTGCTTTTGCCAAATCCAGATGCAAACAGCATCGATGATGCTTGGTTCTGATGCCAACATTGGACGCATTTTAAGTAGGAGAGAGGTGATTTGACTTTGCTCCTCCGCTTTCGACGCGTACAAGCCTCTGGAGGATGCCTTCAGGGATGCGGACATGAGGCTTCCACTGCATTTGCTTCTCTGAGGATTGTGCTGGCTTTTCTGGGCTGCATTCGTCATCATCCACCTGTATTTCGGCTGGCAAGACTTCTTTTGACTGGAAATAACAGGCCTGGAGGTAGCTGTGGCCGCTCCAAAGTCCTGCTTACTTTTACTGCTCTACAGATGTCCGATAAATAAATAAGTAATGAAAGCACGACCTTGAAAGCAGAAGGGTTTGATCTCGACAGAAATGCTCGATCAAGTTAGTGGCACCAGTTCTGGCCTCAATTCCATCAAAGACGTCGTGGACATGGCAGGAGTTGTCCTCCCTGATGGGATGGGTCCAGGTGCTTGCGGTCACCCTCGAGTCCTGCCCGCGGCCGCTCAGTGACGACGTGAACGTTGAGACCAGAATTATTTATAAATGTGCACTCACATCAGCTTCTGTTGCCAGATATTGGTTGAAGTTTGTGGCAAAGGCGATGTTCTGCATACAGCAGGAATATTAAACAAATCGCTCCTGAACTATTCACGTCGGCCTATGCCGAAACTTTGCATATTTTGCCTCATTTGTATTCTCCACAAAGCACTTCTTCTCCTCACAAAGATGCCCCATATGAGGATTATATTTCCTCCTAAGGCAAAGGAAGTGTCCTAATACAGTGTTACGCAATATCTGTTCTGTAACAATTTAACTTCTGCACGGTTTCACCTTCTTTTCCTTGTTGCCACCCGGATAAGGACAAATTCTTCAGCTCGGGTAGACAATTCTACCTCGAAAAAGTTAAACGCTGGAGGCAACACTCATTTTTTCCACTTTTCTCTTTACTCTCACCTCGGTGACGGCAGAGGTGGGGATCCGCATGCAGATTTGCCCCGTTGAGGGCCATTTATTTGCCCAAACTGGTTTCATTTTTCATACGCCACCAGAAAAAATGCACAAATTGCCTCTTTCTCATGGTTTTGCCAACAAAATTGAATCCAGTTTCAGTCGCTATCTTTAGCTCGAGGAGTGAAGATGTTGCAACTTCCCATGATTTTTTCGCTCGTCCTGCTCGTCTCCGCCTGTTCGGGCGCGCCCCTGGACGGGCTCACCAAGAGGCAGGCGCCGGAGGAGGAGATGCCTCCAATGCCAGTACGAAAGTCATAATGGTCATGAACGTCATGGACGCTTTCCAGTCGTCGTCATTACTTTCAGTACGCCTTCAACTGGGAGGTGAAGGACCCGGACGTCGAGCCCAACGGGCAGTTCTTCACCCACGAGGAGCAGGCGGCGGAGGACAATCCAGGTGAGACATTGAGTGGCGCAACTGGACCTCCATGTTTGGGCTGGAAACTGCCCCATTGCACCAGTATTGGGCATGACGAGAGAGCAGAACAATGGGTGTTTCTCAGAATCAGCAAGTGGGTTTCCTTTTTGTTTGGGTCAAAGACCGAACATTTTTACGTCAGATTGTCCAATCTGCATTCATTTCGTTCATACTAAGGAGGTAAAAAAAAGGGAGCTACTTTAACACACGATCTTCAGAACATTTTCCCGCTTGTTTACAGTCCGGAGGGAAATATTGTTGCACTATATCCAATTCTCCACAAAGAAATATTGTGGTGAAGAGTGGTTGCTCCATCGTGAACCGAACTTTGCTGACTCAATTTCTGCACGGTATTTCCCAAATTTTTATTTCACCTGTCTTCATTGAAGGTCACGATGAAATGCCAGTGTCATGAAATATTCCGAAAATCGTTCCTACGCACCCTCGTACAGTCAAATCCAAGTCTGGTCCATATAGTACTACAATATGCGTCGTTAATATACAGTTCATGTTCTGAGAGCGGGTGTTCAAGTAGAGGTCGCGACCCCCAAGGCACACAAATTAATACGGCCACCAGCATATGAGACCTGCAGTTACGCAATCAAAAAGACGACCGGAGCTATGCCAAATGGACAATCTGACGCCAAACTCGGTACGTGCATTTGGCACTTGGCATTTTACAAACGCCACGAGTGTTTGTAGACTTTTGTCAAATGTGCCTGATGAACCATTGCCGAATTTTTCACATTTGGTCATTTTCCGGCCATAGTTGATCACGGAGCCAAGAACAGGCCAGGATTTGACGCATCAGTGAACAGTCATGATAGAGTTGACACAGTTCTTATAAATAGCACTGCTCTGAAAGGCTAAGTCTGAATCTGCAGGAGGCTTCAAACTCACATCAATATCATCTAACAAGTCTCTGTGAGACATCAAAGACTTTGGGGATTCATGGAATAGCTGGAAATTTTCCTCATCTTCCCTGGAACGAAGCTGCTCTTCGAGCTTCGAGCAGTCTAAGTAGGGTACTTCCAGGCAGTCATGTTAATATCATGTGACTTATTCCACTGTTATGTGCTGACATAGTCTGTGGGACCCACCTCTAACCTCCTTCCCCTCTTATAACACCACCTATGCTCCTCTACTATCCCACTTATGCTCTTCATCCCTGGGGGATCAGAATGCTTCACTAATGCGCTCCTCTGATATTACGGGATCAATAGATAATAAAGTCAGTGCACCATAGAACACCCACAAGACCGGTTACCTGGGAATGAGTCCAGTGAATCCAGATTTGTTCTTATAGAGAGGTTCTCAATGATGGGGAAGAAAAGGAAGTGAAACGTACCATTTAGAGGGGTTCTATTAATACTACTAATAACGCTGTAAATAAATTAGTTCCATTAAATTCTCAATACTGAGGACATTAACAGATTTTTTTCTCCAACAAAAACCGAGTCACTTCTTTTCACACTCGTGTAAGACACTGCTCAACGGAAATATGATGTAACACAACAACTTCATCTTTCTCATCTTTCTCCTCCACCTCTCTTCCAAAGGTTTCTTAAGAACCACCTGCATCAACCAAGCAATCGTGGTCAACGAAGGCCTCAAAGACTTCCCAAGCAAGGCTAGCAGAGCACCGGCAGGGACGAGAAGGGTCTGCTGCTCTCTGCTTGGGACAAAATGTCTTTCAGAAGCAGTGTGAAATGGTGTTGCTTTGTGCAACACAGTGAGAGAATTGGAAGTTTGGAGCTCGAAGTGGCTCAAGAGCTTCAGCAGCAACTTCACAGCAATCAGTCAGTCCAGTAAAGTCAGGTAAAAAGTCCATGTACAGAGGTTTGCTGATTGAAACTGAAGCTCTCCAAAAAAGGGTCGCACCTTGAAAGTCCAGTGAAAAGAGGTTTGTCGGATAAGAAAGTGTCAAATAAGCCAGGTTTTACTCAAATAACATTCGCATGCTAGACTAATATCCATTAATATAAAGACTTTAAGTACAGTAAGAACAGATTTAAGATCAGGAGCGGAATCAAAATGCATTTTTTGTAGTAAATTCCACGGTACATAAGAACCTCAAAGCTGCTTATTTTAATGAAAGATTTTCATGCAAGGTCACTTACAACGTATAAGAACGTTTTGGCGTAGAACAGAGGTTGTTGTTACAAGCGGTTTCTACTGTATAAGCTTGCACGCTTGACCAGCTTGGAATTAGCATCAGACGAATTCTCCTCCATACTGTAACAAAAGTACTTTTCGTGGACTCAACTTCAGCCTTGAGACACACGACTCAGCCTCATAGTGTAATGAAACGTGACAGACGAGATCACCTTAGCAATCCCAATGCGCCATTCCAACACCGATCACTTCCTTAAGGAATTACACAGTTTTCTACGCACCAAGTCGTGGCCAAGGTGAACTCATGTAAAAACCCAATGATCTTTCACGTCTTACAATTGCCCACGTTCTTGTTGTCTCAAACTGCTCCAGCGGCTCAATCTCGTCTCCATTCTCCAACACGTAGGACGCGTCGAAGGAAGCTATCAGGTGTGGTTCGAGGACGGACGCCTCATGACCGTCACCTACTACGTGGACGGCGACTCCGGCTTCGTCCCGACCGTGACCTTCGAGGAAAACGCGCAGCCAAACTTCAACGAGAGAAAATAAACAGTTTACGTGAAGAACAAATGCATCTGGTGCAACGAGCGCCCATCTACATTTATTACGAATACTCATCTGACGAAGGCAGTCATGTCCATCCAGAGAGGGGTGGGGGTGGGGGTGGGGGGTAAACC
>JAAUXU010140923.1_pt1 | contig 86732 bp, 96 predicted proteins | sample 7278151 | NCBI WGS metagenome assembly JAAUXU01 (sample SAMN14350113, study PRJNA611818) | marine sediment metagenome | isolation source: surface marine sediment (1.8m) | place: French Polynesia: Moorea | collected 2018-08 | reverse complement strand
GGCGCCGCCGGCCAAAGATGAATGTGGAGTGGTTGATGAAGAAAGGCAGGCAGGGCCGGTGTCTGGGCCAGAGGGTGACCGACGCCCCCCCCCCCCCCCCAAAAAAAAAAACTGCCTTGGCGAAAACGCTCTTGATCAAGAAGCAAAACTCAGCAGCAGGACTTGATTGACATTCAGTCGCAGCCTCGGCCATTATCGTCGTCAGGTCGCAATTTGGCAGCCTGCGGAGCCGTCATTTTGCTCCAATTACAGTGTACAGTAGATGGGTGCACACGCAAATGTACTGGCAACTAGAGGTAACTCGAGAATGGGGCTTTGTGCCTCTCGTCGATCTCGCACGCTGATAAGAGTGCTCTCAAGAACGAGCTGCTGAGCATGCGGTGGCACCGAATCTGCTACCACGGGTTTGCATGTCCAGTGCTGTCCGTGGACACATAGGCACCTGTTAGCGCGTTGATGTGTACATTAATACGCACACTTTGGCATGGTAATAAGTCCATTCCCGCGATTCCAATCATTAGGAGAGGGCAATAGGCGTGCCGAAGCTGCAAGTGCCATTTACCGCACAAAAAAAGGTTAGAATCCTCGTGGAAAAACATTCAATGACGCAACCGTTCCACGGTTCATCGTCGCTTAATGTCTTTTTCCCCCCCTCTAGTGACATCTAAGGAATTGAGACAGTCGTTACTGCGTACACACATATTAAGGGTTTGCAGCTACCACATTAAGACAGAGAGGGGCATGTAATCAAGGTCTCCGCAGCAAGATGGGCAATTCAATGTTGTAGCTGAATGCCAGGCATACAAATGCAGTTGAATGCCTTCTCCTCCCTCTCTGCTTTGTCTTTCTATCTGTACGTAACGCTGTCATGAACGTTATCTTTATCTCCAAGATAGATTGCATTGCCACGGATGATCCAGGCGGGGCCTACTTTGTATGGGTAGTATAATAAGTTATCTTGATAGGTATTAGTAAAGGACTTTGGCGTAGAGGTGTAGTGTAGCGCTTACCTTCCGTTGTAGATTGGCTCTTGTAGAGGTGAGGTCTCATCCTCTGAGAAGTCGTCCAAGTCCTCTATGCCGCTACGATCCATCAGAGGATTACGTGGCGGCTTCGAGTACAAGTCCAGAGGCCCCGTGCGCTGAAAAATCAATAAAAGCACGATGATAAATGGTATCGTAACGACTGCCTTTTGCACGCCACATTCATCTTTCAATTAGGTCCCTTTCTATACTGCCGATACAAAATTTAGCCTGGGGATGAGGCACACAAGGCTACACACAGTACTCAAGCACAGCAGCACTCAAGCTTACATCAGACTCAATCCCCTCCCCCCCCCACACACACACATCATACACGCATTTCTTGCATACGGACACGTACACCTGCTTAATGCTGAAGCACGCGACGAAACGCGCGCGTACTTCAGAGTACGAGTACATGTAGCTGTTGTACGACCAACTGTTGAAATTTCACATATCCTTGCTGGCATTGTTCTGGCAACTACACAGGTATCTGGATACGAAAGACTCCACCAACCAGGTTATTGCAATGTTGAAACTAAATTCTTCACAGCCGGCCGGGGCCACTAAACATTCACAAAGTGCACTGTCCATTAGAAGACCAGGTATGGTATTTTCACCATCTAAAGTACATGCACTACACACAAAAAAAAATATTTTCTAGTTCCAACACACAAGCAGTTATCATTAGGGGCTGGTAAGACGCATTTGTCTCTTCAACTTTTTTCCCCTTGTCAGGAAACTCGCATTGCACAACACGAAGACAATTGAGTTTACATGACGTCCTATTCCTTTACGCCGGTTCTGTTGGTGCAATTTGAACGACATGCGGCGCGCACTTCCTTCATTTTCAACCCCCAAAAAAGTAGATTGGTTGACCATTCATCATGACTTCAGACACCAACCCTTTGCACAGGTATCCTGTGCACAATATGCTTGACGGTTGCGCATACTCTAATGTCTTGTGTTGCAAGTGCATCCCGAAGGTTAGGCTCAAGGGACAAAAAGTTGAAAAACTACAGTCCATATTTAGATTCGGATTTAGCTATGTACTACCGGGCGTATAATATACAACTATGCTGCACTGCTAACGTACCGACCGCACACACTCAATAGTACCACTACCTGCAGTTTGTCCTTGCATTTCGAGTACGTCGACGCAAAGAAAAGAAAGAAAAAATAGAGGCATTTGACAAATTAAACAAACCACAACCCAGGCAAATACTATCCATTCCTCTTTACAACAAAATATGCACTATACGATCTATGAGCAGCATAATCCTGAGAAGGCGGCCGCTGGTTGCAACCAGGTTGGTCGATGGAGTCCTTGAGAAAACGTGGTCGAAGGCAAACCTCCTCCCATCATGGGGCGCTGCTGGAAGCAGAGCTAGAGCAGCGCCGGCAGCGCCGGCAGCGCCACCGATCGGGCGTAGCGACCAAGGAAAGAGATAGGGAAAAGGCACGAGCTCGAGCGGGCATCCGCCCACAGCCGCGGTGTAGTAGGCAGTGGCAACAGCGCTACACGGGCTTGCTTGCCCGTCAAGTGGAAGTAGTGGCAGTGGTAGGATGCTTTTAAGGATATCGGGAAGCTACGTACGTAGACCGGCGGTGGAGCAGGAAGGAAGGATCGAGTCCAGCAGAATTTCTAGCCTGCGTGTCTTCAGGTACAGGAGGGAGGGACAGAGACTGCGACAGCCAGCGTGGATAGATAGATATAAGCAGTTGCACAAGAATCGGGCTCGGTTAAGTCCAGACAAGTACCTTGGGACAGTCCCCTTAGGGGAGGAGGCAGCTCTGCTTTGCATGATGATGACGTGTGGTGATGCAGCTCAAGGCTGTCAGTCGGCGCTTTATTCCTAAGAATCTTTGATCGTACGCTTGCACAGCTGATTGGTATTGTGGTAGATAAATTTGTCCCAATACAATGTCGCAGCATCGCGTCTTTTTGTTCTTCCTATGTACTAGGTGTGCAGAGCTGAAGGGAGGTGGGATAGAAGAATTATAATTCTCTTCTCCTGTCGGAATTCTCCCATTAATTTTGCTCAGAATGTTGAAGGCCAACAGCCAAGTTGTAGGCGCCCCTGAGAGTACAGAAATAAACGAATCAATTTGGAGCCCTAATCATTCTTTCTTCCCCCCGTTGTTTTGAGTGGTCGGTATGTACGCATGGTGCCTGGCTAATGTTCCAGTCCTAAACTCCAAATTTCTCTGAAGGTTGCTGCTCAAGCCTTTTTTTCGCAAAACTCCCACTGGCGAGAGGAATTCGCAGCCATAAAGCGCCAAAGGAGTGCAGAATTCATCCAAGGCCATCGCTATCTGTGTGTCATGCTGCCAACTCCGCCCATTTCGGGGCCCGCAGTTTTTTAAACGCACCTATCTAGGGGAGAGCAAAAAAAATTGAGAGGGCGCACGCGGGTTCTTGGAAGCTGTTGGAAAGGAGAGAGACTCTGCGCACCCCAAATTCTCAATAACCGCGATGGCAGCGGCAAAGTTTAGCTTGTAGTGCCAAAACTTTCTCTCTCTCACGAAATCTAAGTACGGAGATTCACTCCGAATTATTACGAAACATATCTGACTTCGGCGATCGTTTGTTTCTCTACAGCAGGCACAACTGCACAAGCTCAGAGTGATGAGGAGAGATGTGGCACTTTCATTGGTGCAGCAACTGGTACGTGCACGTAGCTTCAGCACTATAAACGTTCCCCACCCGGGCGGTCATCGATGAGTGTGCATGCGTGCGTGCAATGCCAGCTACAAAGAAACCGCTAATTCTGACTTTAAATTTCAGGAAGAGATCTTGTTCGGTGGCACAGGTGTGCAGCTGGGCCTACGTACTTAAACCTGTGACTTGAGGGACAGAAGGAAACGAGCTCACAACGTTTAGTTGGAATGATTTTGCAAGTACTTCGCCATGCGACGTGTGTGCTTTGTAGAGAGTGATGATGTAGAGTGCGAGTTATTAAAAAGACCAGTCGAAGCAATATAAAGTGAAGTTGAAAAGGACAAGGAGGTCAGCAGGAGGGAGAACAGCAGAAACGATGGGGCGAGGGTAGAAGACGTGTCCCACGAAAACATGAAGGGGTCAAGGAGTTGTGGAGGAGAAAGCAACTCTTTTTTTTCTCAATTATGCAATGATGACGTGCTCTCCTGTGCATGCACGCATGACCTAAACAATGGGCACAACTACAACTGGACACTCATTCGGCCGCTAGATGATACTGGAGATCTCCAGCAGGGGATACTTGCGTCTTGACCCGGGGGTCTCGATGAATTCAAGCTTCAGTCGTGCCAAGCTAAGCATTAGCGTTCGATATTTTGCTCGGTTATAAGTACGATCTAGTCAAGCCTGAGGCCAAAGCTTGGTATAGCTTGTCACCTCCAAAGCAGGAGACGTCTTAAAGTTCAATTGGGCGCCCTGGGGCAATTAGGGTGCGCTGGAGGCCCTTAAGGTCCCTTCAAGCCAAGTTCTTTTTGTCATGCTCAAAGCTTAAGCTTGAGTGAGACTATGATCAGGAAGAGGACGAGATCGGTTCAACTTCTTTCATACTGAATAAAAGAAACCCATTTTTGAAGAGGAAGGCCGACAGCTAGGGTAAAACACTAAATCCTCCACTCACCTCGGTGTCCACCCCCCCACCCCCATCTGTTCACTGTAATCTTCCACAACCCTCCCTTGTCTTCTAGCAACGCAGTTCATCAACTTTATTCAGTTGTTCGCACAGAGCAGAACCAGTGCAACGGAAGGGTTCATCGTCGCCTTCGCCACAGCGCTGCTCTGTTCTGACAGACATTCCCGCACCTCATCCGGTCATCTGGACTAAGCACGCAGACCTTTTGTATAAGAAGTGACAGCGTGATACAGTACAACACAGCCTAAGGCAGCTGAGTGCTGAATGACTGTTTCTGCCTTTACTTCTTCATAAGACTTTTGCCCTCCGAGTGCAGAAGAAGCAGTGCACGCGCCTGTGGCGAGGACCGGCGAGTTTCTCCAGGCAAGGGGCAGAGGAGCAAGCTCAGCCATGGAGATGCACAAAAAATTCATTCCCAGATCCTTTCTCTCCTTCGCCTCCTACACGTACTAGCGTATGGTTCATCGGCCAGTGTTTTACCTGCACTCTGCTTTATCTCTATCACTGCTTTGTAGTGAGACTCGTTCACTGCACTGGGGATCCACGCGCTAAACGCTCTGCAGTCAAGCGATAGCAGGAATACGCTGAGGGTGATGGGGCTGCAGTCACACAGGGGACGAAGACTAAGTGCGTAACAATTCTCCCCGCTTGTGTGTGAGCTGCATAATATCTTTATAATGTCAGCCACTCTTTGCCAGACACCTGCATCTACGTCCGTGAGAAGTCGTTAGCTTCGGACGGGACTTCAACTGCGCTCTCACTTACCCCGTAGATGGGTTCTCTCTTCACCATGGTGTCGGATTTTTGGTTTAAGGCACTGAATGAATATTATTTGCTGCAGAAGTCACAAACTCCTTGCTACCATGCGGTAGAGGGCGGCGGCGGCAGCGGCCGCGGCGGCAGCGCCAGGAGTAGGACGAGGTGCAGCAGCGGGAGGGAAGAAAAACTTTCACCGGTGGAAGAAGACGCCAGAAATAGCGTCAGAGCACTAAGACCTTATGCCGTCAAAGAGAGACAGCGATGGTTGAACAGTGGACAATGTTTTGCTTTTCGCCTGAGATGAATCTTGTCGTCGGCTGGGAACACTCATGGCCTCGGGGCTCTGGTCTCCGACGACCAGGCACGACCATACGAGGGACACGAACAGTTTTCTTTCCACTTGACCATTTTCCAAGATCTTATAGCGACTCTATAAGGATCGTGGTGTAAAAAGGCTCAGGAGAAAACGCTGTCTGTTTGCACGACTGAGTCCACTGCCAATGATCCTTCTTCCACCCTGCAGAATCTTGCAACTAACAGACGGCGTGCGTGAGAAGAGGGGGAAAAGTTGGGCCAGCAGCAGCCACCGGCAGGCCGTTGATCAGGAGCTCGGCGTTAAGATCTCTGGGGGTGCTGCTTGCTGGCTAGAGGGAGCCTAGAGGGAGCTTCTAGGCAGTATAACTCTGTGCTACCACGCACTACCACGCAGTAGGGGGGGGGGGAACGAGCGCGCGCAGGACATAACGAAGGATACTTTGACGACCGGCGATTGGCGAGGTGTACGGCCCATCGGACCACTGCGCTGCAGCCGCCGTACCCGCCGCTGTACGAGTGCTGATGCGGTTCCAGCGACTGCTGCAACTGCCGCGGCTGCTGAGGCTGTTGAGACTGCTAAGCCAGCAGCGGCTGGGTTAGAATCACGATCCATTTTCCCTTTCTTTTAGTGTGTTTGTGCGCGCGCGTGCATGCGTGAGTGCGTACTTTTTGTTGGCATTAATTACGTATGTGCAGTAAATGACGCACTATTCTCGAAAAAAGTGCGTCTGTCTGTCTGTAGGCGCATGTGTCCGCGGTAGGCACTTTCTAGGCACAGAAAAGGTTGAGGTGCTAGCTAGTGACGTATAAACCCCTCCACGGTTAGCCCGCGCTACCGATGCACACATGTTCCCAGACGTCTTGGCGCAAAATTTTGGTGGGAAGAGAAGTCGATCCCTTCGACTGTTATGTAAATTAGCACTCAATACCGAATCGCTATGATGTAGGGCCTGGTATGGGCTTTGATCAGCGTCCTTGACTCGACCTGGTGCACCGAGAACTACGACGTTCATTCAGTGTAAACCAAGCGCAGCGCAAACATCGATGTTGGCTTTGTAGGAACAGTAAAACAGCAATTGATGTAGTCCACACAGCCCGTCAGCATGTCCTCAAGTTGACTATGGTGAGGGTCATTTATTGCGGTAATGGTGATGCCTAACGGATAACTTAATCTCGAATCATGCTACATTTCGCCGTTTTATGCATTTTACTCCTCTAGGGATCAGGTATGTTACAATAAACAATTGTGTTTTGGCCTTTAAGATCTCACAGATCAAAAACCAAAACAAGACTTCTATTATATTCTATTATTTACCTGCGGTCGCAGTCGCTGTGGTCACTATCATAACAAATGGTCAAAATTTGTCCAAGACTACTTTTAATTTGGTTGCTGTCAAAACGGGCAAAGGATTCAAATTATGTTAATTACACCTAATGATTATAACTTAGAAAAGAAGAAAGAAAAGCTTTACTCTGTATCAACAGCTGGAGATAGTAATTCAAACTGAAGTTTGAAAACAAGTTGACTGACCAGACATTCCTTAAGTTGACTGGGGTGAGACAGCATGTAAAGTAAAAAATCAGTCGTCAGGGAAAAATCTGCTGAAACGACGAATGTTGACTGTTTCAGGGTTTATTGAACTGAGGTTTTACTGTGCTACATATAGACTATGCGCATATAGACTATCTTTGGTTCAGACTGACCACAAGCCAGATTGGAAATAACAACATATTGACCAGCCTGTTCTAGAGCGCACTTCTGGTACTCGTTCATCTACATATGTACCGTACCTTCCTTCTCTTGTTACTGCAGGAAAGTCAACAAATCGCATATTACTGAATACGAAGTACTGACTGGAGTAGCAAAAGTACAGTGGAAGCGTTGAAGAGTACATCAGCCTGCACTCGAGCCTTGGCATTCTGTCTGCAACCTGGTCATCCCGCAGCCATGTCCGGAGCCAATTCCATTCTTTTGCTCTTTGCTATCGTATATGCAGCCAATGGTCATGATCATGAGCCGAAGTTCATCGATCCCAATGCATTCACAAGTTTCTTCGGAGGCTTCCAGCAAGAGCAACAACACCAACATCGATCACCACCACAGCAGCAACCTCCTCAGCCTTCGCAACCAGCTCAGCAGCAGCCAAGTGAACAGGAATCCTCTGGATCTCGCGCGGGGGAGAATCAGCAGAGTCCAGATTCTTGTCAGAAACGTAAGGAAACAGAGCATCAAATTGTGCCGTTTAAATTAATCGCGTTTACGTATTCTTTTGCGTTAGTTCCTTTAAACCGACTGACGAACTTCGCTGGACGCTTGATGTACCTTTCTTGGCTAGATCGACCCTCTTCCCAGCAGCAGGAAAACTGGAACGACGCTAGAAAGTTCTGCAGAGAACATTGCATGGACTTGGCATCGGTGGAAAGTCAGGACACTCACAAGTTCCTCGCACATAAAATTAGAGAAGGTACAGCTGAAATATGGATGACTCCTGAGTATTTATCACATACGTACAGTGGTGCTACCACAGGAGCACAAAAGAATGAAGGTTGCGTGGTGAGCGTAGTCATTTTCCGTAGGTGACATCTACGGTGCATGGACCTCCGGGAAGTTATGCCACGACCTCTTTACCTGCAACGCTAGCACCGCCGAGAAGTATTTGAGTCTGTGGCGTTGGGCCAGAAATGGGAACCAAGTTGGCGACCACTGGTCTCAACGTGGTGGTCTTCAAGACAGGCAGCCTGACAACCTGGCGGAAAGAGCTTACCCATCAGAAAATGGGGTCCCTCATAGAGAAGAGTGCCTGGCTCTCCTTAATAACTGGTATGAAGACGGTGTTGCCTGGCACGATCTCGTCTGCCAACAGCGACTGCCTTTCATCTGCGAAGGCGAGTCCTTAGAAGATCGTCAAGAGCAACAACAAGAAGAGCAGCAGCAAAAGCAGGAGAAACAGGACGAAGGCTCGGGAAACCAACAAACGAGAAACAGCGGTCCACCTCCACCTCCGTACAGACCTCCGTACAGACCTCCGTACAGAAATTTCAATGGGCCCCGACGCTATTGAGTCACGACTGAGTTGTAGTTTCTTTTCTACGTTAACTTTTATTTTATTAAATGTCTACATCATCATTGGTAAGCAAGCTTGTGCACAATACATTTTTGGCCTTGTCAGACGAAAGACGACGACTGCTCGGGGTTCTCGTTCATGTTGGCATCTAAAGTCAACGTGTTGGGAATGCCTTCCAATGAAGCCGCCTCCTTGTTGAGGCTGACTGAACTGACCGACGTAATACTTAACCCCATGCTCGAGTTATTTCTTTTCTGCCGTTGCTGCCTCATCCTGTTAGACATGCTGCCCACCAGATTACCGGGGAAGACTGAGGCGAAGTCGCTGTCAAAGGCGAATGGGGCCAGTGGAATCACTATCTGCCAACCGTATGCGATGAGTGCGAACATGGGTCGGGTGATGTACCACACGTGGTACCCCAGTAGCTTTCTCCATTCCGGCCGGTCCAAAGCTAGGGCCTCTGCCTCGCGCCCCATCATGAGCAGGTAGTAGAGCACGTGGAAGAAAAAGAATCCTCCAGTGGTAACGAGAGCGACGCGGGCGTCTGTGGCGTGTGCATCAGGCAAGGCATCGCGGCGTAATTTCAGCGCCAAGCGTAGACTTGGCGCAGCGCACAGGAGCGCTGGGATGATGTATGGGAACACCACCAGATAAAGCCATCCAGTGAGGCGCTCTGTGGCGAAGCTGGCGTCAATGAGAGTGCAGTGTGTTCCATCGTCAGTGGCTTTAGTGTTCATCGCCGGCCAGATAGTGATCATGGCCTCGGCGGCCAGAAGCGCCAAAGCCGCCATTGGGAAGTATCGACGAGTCATCGTCTCGACCGCCGTTCGCTTCAACTCCGCCACTGCCCAGGCGTAGTAAAGCATGGCGGCGACGATCAGGGGCTGGAGGATGCGATTGCCATAGCTGGCGTAGAGAAAGAGGCGACATACCGACGTGGACAACGCCGGCGGGTGGTGCAAGGCCACGAACTGTTCGATGATGAGGGCATCGTCCACCAGCGATGTAAAAAAAAGGAGTAGAAGGAAGAGGTTCACGGGATGTTCCTTCCGCCGACCGGCGACGGCCATGGCGCGCAGCAAGCAGACGTAGAGCGCCAGACTGGCGGTCATCACGATGCAGTAGAGAGTGAAGAAGGCTGCCTGCCATGAACGGGCCCAACGGGCGTGTGTGGACGAGAGGTCGGACGCCTGCGACACCGACGTGTCGTCCAGGTAGTCGGTTTCCTCTTCTTCGTGCATTTTGTCGTGCTGTCTTTTTCCTCGTAAGGGCACACCAAATTGCTATTCCATGGTCGAAGTAAGCGCACAAAACACTTAGCACCAATGTTCAATTCCTTATAGTTGTTACCCTCACAAAGGCTTTGGTGCAGCTAACGGCCACCTACGTGTTTGACAGCGAAGCACACAGGCTACAAGCATAGTTGGCGTGCAGCTCGCACGCAGCTTATACCTCCACACTCACACAAGCAGTGCCAGAGACTGTTGAAAGTGAGGTAGGCGACGATGCAGTGAGGGAGAAGAAGGGAGAGTGGCGAGAAAGAAAAGAAGACCGAGTGGCCACTCTTATCATCGCTGCAGATTACATGACTGCTCTGTACCCTTAGGTAGCTTTAGCTTTGTGCGTTTAAGGAAAGTGCAGCATGTGTAGTGCTTTAAGCTGCTCTGCGTTATTTTCCAGAATACGTTACAAAGCTGGGTTAAGTTCCTTGCTCTGTGCTGCCGCAATGACGTACTGTCAGGCTCGCAAGTAGTAACACCTGGAAATTTGCTCATTTTCTGCCTTAGCTCCTGAACTTCAGACTCTCATGAAGAGTTGTAGCAATAACGGTTGCTGCCCTTTCAGTGCAATATCACAGCATCCATTGTGTCTAGTATGTGCTGTACTTGCCAGGCTACTTACGTTCGCACAACTGTGCGGAGCAAAAAGAGAGCAATGGATCTAAGAACTTTTTTTTGCACAGTCAGACCCCTTTTACACCGTTGGAAAACTTGAAACCTTTAAGTTATCTTCTTCCCTTTTGGCGAAATCGCGCATATAAGGCGGCACCAACGATTTTAGCGAAAATCGCATTCACATCTACCTTCGTGGTGCTACTGTATACTATCTAGTCTGACTGTACTGTACATCTTTGCTCGTACGTGGTTTACGATGATAATACTAGGACGTTAACCTACGCGCAGAGGTCATTTATTATAGACGCAGCGATATGAAAAACACTCTGGAATTTTTATGCTCCATTGAGGTGCTTACGGTATCCTCGAAGGATAATCCAGGCATATCGAGGCTGTTGTTTGTCGCATGGTGTCAAATTGATGACGTCGCACGCATTTGTATTAATACAAGTCCACCAGACGTGTGTCAGAAGTTGTGAACAGGAGGAGCAACAAAACTGGAAATGCATTCGTGCACTGGAGGGCGCTGGCATCCTGTTATGCCATGCTAAGCACTCTTGTTCCCTTCATGTTTCATTTCATTCAATTCATTACTGGTGTGATAGTAAAAAAAAATGTCAGCTGACCTCTTGACTTACGACACAGTTCTTTGGCAATTGACTTCGGACATTCCTCCATCCTCATTACGTCACTCATCTTGCCGTTCCTGGTGCTGCTGACCATTTCCACTTCAGTTGCATCGACCCCTCCGGACAATGTTCCGTGTCCCCTCCCACGTCTTCCATCTCCAGACCCTCAAGACACATCTATGGCTCACACAAAATTGCACTATGTCAGCATAAAACTCCGACGCTGAGGTTATTGTGTTATGGCGTTTTTCTTCCACAGGAAATGGCATCAGCGCTTGGTCTTTTGCTAATCCCTCCTTGACATCGGAATCCTCCTAATTTCCAGAGAAATATGAATGAAATGTTGCCAGGGACGTGATGCACAATCCAACCGAAAAGCTTTGCGCAACAGCAAGCGATTGGTTGCAGGTGCACCAGATCCACTCTGCCATTTGAAGGAGAGCCGCCCCACCTTGCAACTCCAGCTCGCTCGAGTTTCTGTGAATGATTTTTCAGATATCGTAAGCGGAGCAGCGACGACACTTAGCACTTTATCATCTTTTGTTCTGAGCCGTAAAAATCTCTTCCTTTTCCATCCGTATCCCTTTTCGTAAACGTCAAAAATCTGCGACTTCTGTGGAAACAGATAACTAATCACGAAAGCACGAGCTCCGGCCGGCATTTTAGTGCGCTGTTCACGCCGCGTAAAGCCAAATCAGTCATCATCGTGGTTTTAGAGTACGACTGTGAAAGCAAAAACATCGACGTACCTCAGTACGTTCCAGCTGCAGTTAAAGTATGCAGCACACATGGCAGCAGGTGTACGTACTCCCAATTATCCGTACGAATGACGTCCCATAAAAGCACATGGAAGCAGAAGACCAAGACGATGCTTGGCCGTCACTCCGCTGTGTACGTACATGTACTGTATACCCTGTGCGTTCAGACAACAGGTGGTCCTGTTCTTTGCGTATGCAGTACTTCAGTACTGTAGGCGTGCGAGGAGGGGTACGCAGAAAGAAAGAAGAGATAAAGAAGGGGGGGAGGAGGAGATCGTGAAAAAGTGTATCAAGCAGTGCATGGAGAAGTGCTCACGCAAACCATAAGAGATTAAGGGTCTGCACTGGCTGGCCCGTATATTAACCTGCACCACCGCATGGCTGAAAGTCATGGCTGGCTGGCGCAAGTAGTCACTCGAGCGGACGACCTCCATATTACGCTTCTTTTCTCTCTAAAGCCCCTTGCTTCCTCCTGGTGGTGGCGGAGGCGGCGGAAAGAGAAAGAAGCACGCACACTCGCTCCCTACGTCGTGCAGTACATAGGTACTACATACGAGTACTGAGTATGCACTGGGGGAGTATCGCCATTCTGGTGATTTCAACTCTGCGCGCGCGCCCGCCCGCTCGCTCACTGCCGTAGCCACGCGACAATGCGAAGGGAAGAGCGTGGTGGAGGTGGAGGTGGCGGTGGTGCTGGGCCTTAGGGCCGCGCTAGTCTCAGTCAGGCTCTTGTACGTGCTGAGGAGGCATCGTTAGCATTAAAAAGGTTTGGCGAAGAAAACAAACAGCAAGAGGACTCCTGGTGGTGAAAGTACTGATCTCTATAAAACAGACAGGAGCAACCCCCTGCCAGCAAGAACAAAGAACACATTGAACCTTGAGCATCGATAGCGGATGAGGCCACGACATCTGCGTGGAGTTTTGTGACTCCATAGCATGAGCAGTGAAGGAGTGACCGTGAACTGACGGCTGCTGCCGCCACAGCAGCAGAATTGCCTGCCCCAAGGAACATCTCGAAGAAGAAGCGTGGGTGGCACATGCAGACTGGCAACACCCTCTCCATTTGGGTGTATACGAGCATCAGTGCATGTTGCCCGAGGGGGGTTTATTTACAAATTCCATCCGGGTGATTAATCGCCGCTGCAAGCACACCAAGAGTAGGAGAGACGCCCACTCTTAAGAGGAAGGAAAGATGTCGTCCAACCTGTTGCCGTTGCTTCTCTGCTGTCTGTTAGCTCCACTGTCCTCATTGCCTCAGTACTATCCAACGCATCCCAGGTGGGACGTGGAAAAGGTAACGTCATCTCCTGTCTCTGCCTCCCTCCCAGCCACTTCAATGTGAAAATGCTTCATTTTCAGGTAATATTGTCACGCAATGGTCCAAGCACGACGACCACTCCACGTCCAAGCACCCCATGGACGACTGCATCACTGCGCAGCTTCGGCGTGGAAATTCTGTCGGGCACAGGGCAGGGATCTGTCGACGACCTCACCGACAACATCATCGCTAACAGGCCGCGCGAGTCCTTCAAGACGGCCTCACCACATCGGTCTAATGCACCGCCAATCCCTGTCAGCCGGTTCGCGGTAGCGTGCGGGGTCGTCGTTGCAAGAGTCGTAGGAAAAGTCATGAATCTGCATCCATAAGTGTCTTGTCAGCGCGAGCTCCGCCAAAGAGAGGCGGGAGAGCGTTCAAATATGATCTTGCCAAATATGCCTAACCTCCAAACGCCAACTCCGATTAGGTTGCAACATTTTCTGACAGTGAAGGTGGTAGCGGAGTATGCTCGTGCGTAATTAAATACTGCTACTGCCTGACCAGCAACTTGTCAGTGATGGAACGACTATGTTGTGCACCCTTCCCTGCGATCTTTTAAAGGACGAGGCCGCCATCCATCATTAAAATTGTGGGGAGCAAGAAGAAAATGCCATGGAAATACGGATCCAACCGCTGGAAAGAGACAGAACAACACAAAAGAAGTGCTGTGGTGATCAGTGCGCGTTGCCCCAGTATTTTCTGCTCTCAGAATCACTCTGGCAAGTCAATACTTATTGAGTTCACACAACAGGCGATGAGTGAGTGTGAGTCATTTAACCCAGAGGGAAAAGGCCAGTGTGCATCGACACCTGCATGGTTGTTCAAATAGTGAGGATTCACGGCCTCACACTAATGACTCTGAACCAGGTCGAATGCTTTTGTTCGGCAGATGCCAATTCTGCCCTCACAATGCCCCCCCCCCCTCCACAAAAGATTTAGCCGCTCTCCATATGCATACGAACATTCATGCCAGGCAGATTCGTAATTCATGCCACACACAGGAAGAATAATCACGCCTCTGCAACAAGCCGATCCACAGTGCGTACGAATGCACAAAGTGCGGCCACGGTTGGCGTATGGACGTACGCATCTGAAGCGCTCTGCATACTGTGCCGCCAATTACGTATTAGAAATGGCCGCAGGTGTCGTGGACAGACAATGGCACGCGGGGCCAAGAGAGCAGCTACTCTGTGATACACTTTTTTGATGACGACTCTCCAAGCGTTGCGAAAAAAAAAGAAATTTCCCTTCGTTCCTGTCATGCTAACTGCAACGCTAGTCGCCGTGCATAAATGTAAAGGAATATGTGCGTAACACTATGTAACTACTGCGTCCGCAATGTGACAGGCATTTTTAGAAAGTACCAGAGCGTATTAGCCTGGGAGGGATCGACAGAAATATACGTATACATTAAGTGAATATTCTTGATCGGCTGTGCGTGTCGTTTGCGTAGTACACGCTAGCAATTTGCCAAGAACTGTAGCACTTATGATGATCGGGCTTTACGCATCATGATCTTGATGGCAGTACAAAGAGACATTTCCGCCCTTCTGAGCAAATAATTGCTCTTCCGGTTCTTTTTCAAACAAACGTTAGCCCACCACACCTACATTTGCGGCTGCTCTTTTCTTCGTGATTGTATTAGCGCACTGAGGGTGGGCAGACTTGCAATTATGGTGTGCACTTTTTGACTCCATGAGAACATAGCAGCTGGGTGTTTCTTGTCTCTGTGAAGTCCTCACTCTCCTTCATCATGTCAGACAGCTTAGTCTTTTGCATCTCCGGCCACAGCCAGACGAATGCCATCGGTCATGCAACCCCCGAACAACGCCAGGGACGCCGTTCCAGATGCCAATGATCCCAGGGATGACGCCAACAGCGGAAAAGGGATGGTCCCAATGCGCGCCCATGACGATGACAGCGATGTTGTACGAATCGGTGTAAGGAAGAGCTTCTTCATGCAGATGTAAGCGACATGGAGTGAGACGAAGGAGCAGACAATGGAGGCTGTGCAAAAGGTCATCACTGCCAGCTTGGCCGAGTCGGGGATCGCTGGAATGACCGTACGACTACTTTCATCTATGGCCAGTTTTAAGACCAGTAACAGTTAGGACAACTGTCACCTATTGTTATTGCAAAATTTTCATACTGATTCCTTTTGAACTATGCAGCAAGACTCTCTGAAGCTTAAGTATTTCCAACTATTGTATGTATTTGCTCTGCTTTTGGGGGGGGCTTTAGGCCTCTGAAGGCAAGGCTTTGACTCACTTTTTATAATGGAACAGTGCTCAGTCTTTTGTGTTTTAGTCAACTTGTGTCCGAGCAACGTTGGATGTGGCTGATGCACACGGGGAATTAATGTGAATGGGTGAGCAATTCTTTTCAAGTAACATGCTACAAACAACGGAATGCCAACGACTGCATCCCCCTACTGGTGTGAATCATGACTGGTCCTTACTGTCTCGTCGTCTTATCTCGGGTTGGCCTGAAATGGTGACGTATAGTACGTACTCCCTGCATTTGAGCTGTCAAGTCAGGTATACTACAGTGAGGAAAAAAAGATAAGCGTTTATACACATTTGTCGTACCAAAGGTAGACAAGTACATGTAAATAACGTTGTATTGAGCAGCAGCAGCGAGAGGGAAAGGGATCCGAAAGATGGCGGTGACGTTCGCAAGGTGCACTTTCCCTTCCCAAGTCCATTTCCCCCACTGCAGCTGTACGTTCACTAGGTTTCAAGCATTGTATCCAAGCCCAGGTTTTGGAGGGTGACAAAGCTTGGCTTGGCTTGAAGGGGGCTAACTCCCCCCCCCCCTCCTCCCCAGATGGTGCACCCGAACACTCAGTTGAACTCTGCAAGTTGTCCTGCTGATGTCAACACAAGCCAAGCATTGACCTCAACTGACTGACAAAAAAGAACCCTCAAAGGTTTAATACAAATCTGGGTTTTGCTTCAGTCTGGATCCATCACAAACTGCAAGTGCAGGACAATTTATCTCGACCCTCACGCAGTTCTCACGAGGATCGCATCATGCACTCTCTGCAGTCCGCACTCTGGCGGCAAGATTTGATTGGGGCATCTTTGAAATCACGTAGCAATTTGGAGTAGAGTGAACTGATAAGTGAAGGGATCAGCGTTTGTGACAACCAGATAGCGATATGTGAATGCCATGACTGATTTGTTCTTACGGGATAAAATTTCCAAGGCATCCAAGCAAATGATGTTCACAACGCACAGTAGGTGTGGCGGAACGAAAGAGTCTTACTGTCTAGAGCTTTGCTATTTCCAACTCATCAGGATGAAATCGTCAGTTTTGACTAGCTGTACCCGTCGGATTAGGAAAACGCCCACAGAAGTTAATGTGAATTTCGCATAGATACCAAGGCCACGAAGTCTGTAACACAAATGCATGCATGTACACTTTGTGCCCTGTACAGTATGCACCCTGTTTAGCTATCAATCTTTGCCAACTTTCGCAGTTTCATTAAAATCAGCGAAGTGTCGAACACTACTGCCAAGGACATAAAATAATGTCTTATACAATGCAATTTTTCCCTAAAACTTGTGTTGAGATCAGATTTCATCCAATGTGACCATGAACTCCAACTCTTTCCACATAACCCTCATTGACCTCAAACACATGCGCCAATCTCTAAGAGATACCACTGCCGATTCTCTTGACTAGTTTCACTGTCAAGATCATTTCCCAGGATTCTTGAATCTTTAGACACTGTGTGTGGCACCGAAGCACAAAAGGCTTGATCCAAGTCCAGGTTTTCTTTGGTTCTCAAGAAGTGCTCCAGTCACGTCAGTCGTGTTTTTCAGTCCGCTTCAAGGCTGTTTCCATCATTATTGGGCTTCTTCGGCTTGGTCACAAAGGCTGGGGAGCACTTCATGAACTAGATGACATTCCTGATCTGCCATGGATGTTGAAGGGGTTCAAGGTCTTCTTCCACTTGACCTCTGCCAGGAAAGCATGTTTTATGAGCAATATATGGTCCGAAATGACAATTTAGATGTCACAAGGCAGCAATGTGACGTTCAAACATTTAAAGGGAACCCAGAAACCTCTTAAGAACATACACTTGCAGCTAGATTATCCTTCAACTTTCGCCAAGAGCATGTCAGGGTTGTCTGAGCCTTCCACAAAGCTAAATATCGCCTTTTTAATCAGAAGTCAACTACTTCTGATTTTTGTTGCAATGTGCAAACCAACAAATCCATTTTCGCTTGTTTAAAGCAATCTTTTCTCATCATGTTGGGATGAGTAATTGGGCGATTTGTTCATGTTTTACGCCATCACTTGGCACGGGAATTATTTGAAAATGCTTTTTTTTAAGAACTGCCTGGGTATTTCCTCCGATCACGACACTGCGTCCTCGTTTGATAGGCAAGGGCATAATTTTTAGATATCTCATGACTGAGTGAATGAGATGAACTGAAATTTGGATCATCAAGGTCTCTCCACATGAGCAATGAATTCATGATACTTTCAGACATGATTTCCAGTCTAGACTTTGCTAGAACTAGGCTTCCCAGTTAAGCCCTGTTCTTTTTTGATAAGTAGACTCTGCGGCAGGAGTATTGCTATGTTGTAAAAGTATCTCCGATTGAGCTAAAATTTTAGGTCAAGGTAGTAGACATATAGAGCTCAACTCTCTGAAAATTTGAGCTCAAAACTCTAACATTTGGGAAATAATCTTGGGCGCAATTTTGGAGCTGCTGAAACACAGTACTGTGTAAATGCTGAAGATTATTTACTAAATGTATCTCAGATTGAGCTGAAATTTTCAGCAAGTCCAGCTCTATACGTCTACTACCTTGACCTAAAATTTCAGTTCAATCTGACATGCCTTTGGTGAATAACATTTTTGGCATCACATCTTCGGCATTTACACTGCACTGTGCATCAGCTGCTCCAAAATTGCCCCATGATTATTACCCAAGTGTTAGAATTTTGAGCTCAAATTTTCAGCGAGTCCAGCTCTATGTGTCTACTATCTTGACCTAAAATTTCAGCTCAATCGGAGATGCCTTTGGTGAATTCTGTCCTCCTTTTGCCTATTTCATTTCGGTGTCCTCAAAGGACATGACCAATTTCACTCTACGTTTCCATGCTTGCGCACATTTGTTTGTCACAAAGACATCATCTGCTCGTGCAAAAACGTAACAGTCAGTAGCGTCGCGTCTGACTCAGCCTCGAGGTGGATTAGAGATGACTCGAGTCAGTGTTTCTGATAATTCGGCGAATAACAGGATTCGGTTTGAGGATTCGGAATTGGGCTGAAGGTGCAAGTTTGTGATGCGAATTAGTGCCGTTTATCTCATCCATGCAAGCTCTAAAAAGTGCTGAACGTGTCCTCTCTCATATCCGAGTCAAGTTGAATCTTGGCCTCATGTATCCCAGTCCAATGGAGTCAAGCTTCTTCATACAAATCTGGGATGAGTTACAGTCGTGATCAGAGAATCCTCATTCGAGCCAGTCATTTTTTGGTGAGTCAATATAACACTTTTACGTCGTGGTATCCTGAGCTAACGGTCAAGATTGCGACACGAGCATCTGCAGTCCAAAGTGGAGGAAATAGCTTTTCTCTCCTAAAGTGAATCATAAACCATAAGCAGTATGTCCCCCTGTGCAGCACGCAAACTCTGGCTACTGTGGAAACAATCAAGTCATGTGCATCGACAGTGACCACGCTGCAACGAGGTGAATTAATAAAGTGACCACAAAAGCACATTCTCGACGAGACATGAGATTGCAGTCAGCCCGTTTTGGGTTTGCCGCAAATGTGCTGACACAACTAATAATTGTCTGTTTGGACCCATTGCAGCTGAGGTCTATTTACACACCAGCGAACTAGAGAAAGTGCTAGCAGAGCAGTAATAGTGACTTATCGTCAGCTACCCTGAATGTACCTTGAAGCATCCCCTGACATACTACAGTGTCCATCTGTATTTGTAGGTTAAGATTGCTAGGCTAAAGAGTCTTCAGCTCTTATGTCATCATCTATACATTGAAATCGTGTGAAGCTGTTCCCTTAAACAGCTTAAACTTAAACTCATTGGACTGCAATCTCTCTTAAACTCGCCGGAGGGACTTAAACCCAAGTAGGATCCACTACACCACCAAACTCAAGCTGACGTCATGGCAAACCTGGAGTATTTGTCTTCTTGTTTTTTGTGGTTAGTAAACAAAAGCAATTCACTCTGACACTAAGTGGGTGTGAACTTCTAGGTGGCTGGAAAGTGTCTCAACATTGTCCTGCTGTCTGGTGGAGATGAGTGCATGAATGCGCTCGCATGCACGTGCACTCACGCTCGCACGAACACCCGCGAGTACACAATCGCGCTCTATCGAGAAGAACATGCAGGTGGTGCTTGACATGAGCGACCGTTTACATCTATATCTATACACGTATATCTACAGAAACACATGTACTATACTAGTGCCGCCTCCCTGAGGATTTTTCAATGTTCAGTCATTTCATTTCAAGATCACGGACGATTCAAATTGCACACTTTTGTTCTTACAGTTAAATACATTGTGTGACAAAACCTTCCAGGGGGTTCTTTGATCACCAGTGTCTAGGCTGACTAATCCAACCCCCTACTTCCCCGTCTTCTGACATTATTGCAGTAATATCCAGTTGCCCAATTGCTGAAGGGCTACTAAGAGCAGTTGGGATACTCAAAGAAGTGACGAATTCTCATGTCTCGCTCAACAAGTCGGTTAGTGCATCGAATGTCCAACTAAGAAATACTAAATTTATTTTATCAAGTGCGTTCAGCAGAGGACGACAACCAAGACCACTTGCAGGTCAGTCCGAGTGAATTCTCCAATGACACGTGGGCATCTGGGCATGGGTGGTCTGCGAAAAACTGTTCTTCGATAAAAGCATACTGCAGTGCAGCGTCGATCTGGTCAAGTCTGGGACTTCTCTGGAGGTGGTCACTACACTGAACACAACCTTGCTATGCATTGCATTTTAGTCGGGTGAAGTCGTTGCCTGCTGATCTTATGCCGGTAAAGGTCTCACACCGCGTGGTGTCCACCTCTAAGAAGTGTCCAATACACATACATGGATCACTGAATTACATCAGAGACGTGCTCTTGTTCAGTGCGTGCGGAACGTTCTGGTACCGTTCACAAAATATCGTTAAAGTAAGGAGAATACAGTCCAACCTCAAAGATTCATGAATCTCCAAGTCATCACAAATCCCGAAGTTGTGATAATTTTGATGCTTGCCAAACATTGTTTTTCACAAATGGCATGTCTCAAAACTTATGATGTCTCACAGTTGCGATACACTTGGTACTGACCAAACAACTTCGAGGTTTGACTGTACGTTCCAGCTACATTGGAGCGCACTTGAACTACCGTCACCTTACGAGTTACCTCGAGTCAACCGTAATATCTTGCGATTAATGGAGGTACCGGTCGGAACTTGACTCTTATCTTAGGCAGCGGTGCCATCATGAAGCCGCCGAGCCTACAACAGGATAACGTATTTCCAACAGAACTTACAATTAATTACCAGACCCAAAAATGCCTGGGTTTTTTTTTAGCATAGTTCACCCACCTGAGCGCGAACCTTGACTGGCCGTCTTCCATTAATGGCGGCTTGTTCATGGAGTTTCCTATAATTCTCCAGGAAGATCTTTGGTCACTTCCGTCGTCCCTGGCAAACTCTGGCTTTCTCTCGTCTTCCTGGAGAGTGACGAGATCCTCAATTCTGGGTCTGAGCCGGAAGAGGTCATGGACAAGAGCGATCCGATTGTCTTCGTCAGTATCCTCGCCCACTTTGTGAAACCGGAAGTAGTTTATGTACTTAGCTTCTTCGTTTAACTTCTCTCTCAAAGAGCCGACTTTGAACCGCATATGACTGTTCTGCTGGCCGAAGGAGGACATGGGGATGAGATGTTTGCGCAGAAATCCACGTATGTGAGAATGTTCACCACGGACGAAGCCTGAGGCCTGATCAAGCACTGACAGAGCCAGAGCGAGCGTCAACTGAATAGAAAAGTAATTCACCATTAGGTAAGCTACAGCAGGTCCCCCCAATCACTCCGAAATTACCAGAAGAGGCCAAGAAATCACCGACATCTCCTACTTCTCTTGATGCTTCTGCTCCATAGAAGCCTCCCAAGAGAAATGGTGCAGCTAAGACTTGATGCCACTTTAAGTACTGATGAGAAAGTACTCTCCAAAACATGGGTAACGAGTGGAGCGCAAGAGTGTGGCTGTTGCGAATCCAAGGCTACACGTGGAAGTTGCTCTCGCATATGTCGTAGTGTGCGTCCGTCAGTTCGTGCACCGTCTGATGTCCGTATCGTGGCGCGCGTCCGCGTGACTGATCACGATGAGAAAGCTACTTTTTCTCATAATTATGCAATGGCATCGCATGGAAACCACCGACTTGCGCCAATGGTGATTGATCATTGAACGTGCGTACACGGGCATCGATAAGAATTAGGCGTATATTTCACATCCACTTCCTGGGACGCCGCGACAGACTTGAGAAGTATAAATAGTACAAGTACAGTTGCTGTCAGAATCACGTGTACGCAGTTGGCATCATTAGAACGGACAACAAATGGGGAGCTTTCTTAGAAAAATGCATGAATTTGCGGCGGTCGATTGGTAGTTATGCTCCGTACGTAGAATAAAAGGGATAAATAGACTCGAGAACTATTGATCGATAGAGCAAAATCAAGGCAAAGAAATGGGGACATTTTCCGGGGAGAAAAGGATGAATACATTAAATATCACAGGAGCTGGTAAATGCACTTTGCACGGTGCAGCGTTTGTTCTCATCTGTTCATTTGGGTTTTTCGACCACTGATTTTATAAGATTGCCCAATACTTTTACTATGTAGTAGAACATTCCATACTTTTACTTTCTTGCTTTGTGTACGCGTGTGTGTGTCCGGGTCTCTCCGCTGCTGTTAGAAGTGAGATCTTCACAACAAGGAATGCTTAACGTAGACAAGATGTCTCTATGTCTCCTCGGACACATGTGCGCGCATGATTTGGCACACTTTACTTCCTGCCTCCGTGCAGCCTGAGTCCCGTGCAGAGTCTCTTGTGCGCGGCGCAGCAGTTCTTGCGTATGTAGGCGTGTCTGCAATACTGGTAGGCGAAGCTCTGGAGGAAGGCGGAGCAGCTCATGCTCCCCGCGATGTTACTAATACGGTCTTCGCATTCGACGGACTCTTCTGCAAAGGAAAAGCAGGCAGCGTCTCATAACGGCAGTTTTTGCAACGTGGGCGAACATATAAGCAAAGATTGAAGAAAAATTAGCGAAGAGAAAGTCACCATGCTTGATAGCACAGCACATGTGCATCAAAAAATGCACAATAGTTAACAGAGAAGGAAGCAATTCCGATGCCCCATCTTGGGATCATTGTGTGACATCGAACCAATATACTCACGATTTTGAAGACATATCCGGTATACATGGGTGTCAACACATATACAAGCATCAGCATAGAGCACGCACTGGACATGTCGAATAATCATCTTTGTTTACTTACCCCTGAAATAATTTTCAGTGACTGAAAGGCAATAGCGTTAGTTGTGTCAAACAGTACACGTACACAGTAGTTCCAGAAAGCAGACAAGTCCGTAAAGCAAATCACCGGTGCGGTTTATGTATGGACGATATGTGCAGACCAATGCAGTGCAGGCGGGACAGAGGAGGATGAAGGCAAAAGTTTTCCCGATGGTAAGAGTCACCTGCTCGGTCTCCTTTTTTGACTTACCCCCTGATTTCGACACAACGAGTTTGCTATTGGAGGAGGGTTTGGAGACCACGGTCTCTATGGGTGGCTCTGGCGAGGAGGAAGAGGAATGGGAAGGTTTGGTGGGTTTGGTGACGTGGGAGGAGGAAGAGGTGGTGGTAGCGGTAGTAGAAGTAGTAGAGGTGCTAGTGCTAGCGGTAGAGGACGTGGTGCTTTTGGAGGTGGTGGTTCTGACAAGCGACAGTTTCCTGGGTATTCTGGGTCGCTGGATTCGCTTCCACCATGGCAGTCTAGTGGTGGTACTCACAGTGGTAGTGGAAGTGGTGACAGTGGTAGAGGTGGTGGTAGAGGATTTAGAGGCCAGATTATTCCACCACTTCCTACAGTAGTTGTGCAGAGAAAAACAAATGGCGTGGATGGCAAGTGATCGACATACTGCGATGCTGAGTGAAGTCGAATTTTATCGTGTCAAGTACCGTAGTACGTAAAATGTACATCACTACGATTACTTTTGCTGGGTTTGTTAGTAAAGGTGCGTTGGCTAAGCTTCGGTGCCATAAGCTGACGTGTATCACTTTTGGTACTGCGGTCTACACGTATACCAAAAGTAGTGCATGGTGAATAGATACAGGACTGTCACAATGAGACTCGGCCCTGTAACTGTGCTGTTGATCTTGCTACTGCCGTTCCCAGTGCAGGGCTGACAAAAAATACGAGTGTCCGTTGAGTTGGTAACTTTACAGACACGTTGTAGCCTTGATGGAGCGATGCTTGATGCATACTGATACGTGACCAGTAATAGTTGCAGCGGGATTAGCGGACAATCACTAGTGCCAGCTCTGAAGTAGGTATAGCACAAAACCTACAAGGGCTACTACTACGAGTGCTACTTTTGGTATACAGCCTTCACGCACTCTCAGCCTCGAAAGTCAGGTAATTCAGGGCAGGAAAGCGACAAAAAGTCATCGAAGGCTCCTGAGAAAAAGGTTGGTCAATGAAATGAACTTTGCTGCAAAAGGGTCGTGCTGATTGGAGCACTTTTTATGCTTTCTTGACTTCTCTTTCGAGGAGACTTTTCCCACTCACGCGAACATACAGGGTTATGCAGATAAATCCGGAATGATGTGGTACTAACAAGTAAGAAAGTATTGGAGTTACAACAGTGTCATTACTTTGGCTCATAAGGTGGAAAAGTGGACAGTCTGTCCACCGCCCAGCAGTGATGTCAACCCTAACGAAGTAGTTGAACTTTCCGGACACATCTTCAACACCCTGTACAACCTTTTTCATAGTGCTGTACAATTCTACTAAGTGGTCTTCGTGCACTGAAAAATCAGCGGAACAAACACCCTTACCTCGACGGCTTTTCGTCAGTATAAATCGGCTCTCCAGAGCCTGATCTCCTTAAGAAGCCGTCTCCAGAGAAGTCCACTGCATTCTCATGTTCGGGAACGCACTTGCCGTTCAAGCAGAGCTGCAAACAAGACACTCTTCTTAAGGGAAATATGATGATTTAAAGGGACTGCAAATACAGTACGGGCGGGTAAGCCTTGCGGTTCATACATCGTACATGCCCGACTGACTGAGAGTCAAAGCAGTCATAAATTTAAGACAATTAGAACATGTACCCGTTGAAGAATGTAGAAACTTACGAATCCGTCCCCGCAACGAGAACCCTCAGCAGCTGGTCGGTAGGATACACAGTATCCCGACCCCGCGTCAAAGCAGAAAAGTTGCGCACAGACGCGATCGTCCTTGAAGCAGGCGGAGGTTCCACGGTCCTTGCGGCACTGGGCATCCAACGACAGCAGCTTGCCAGGCAGCACCCTGGGCAGCGACTCGTCCTCGTGTGGGCTGTTGTACATGCAAGTCGCAGTCTCGCCACTGAAGAAGGGAAATGAATTTATGTGATAAATGAGTTAGCGCATACTTATTAGGACGCGTAATACGAGTAAAAATGCGCAGTGCGAGCCCCATTTGCTTTATATAATGTAAAGAGCAGCAGTAGTCAGTTCAGCCTAAGTTCGAAGTCCCGGCAGACACGGCAACTCACTTGAGGAAGTGCCTGAACTGCAGGACGGTGCAGTGCGACCATGCGAATCCTTTGGAGGTGTGCCTCAGGTCACTCATGATGAAGCCATCTTCCCAACGACACTTTCGTGCGCCCGGGCCACCCAGATACGAGGGTGGAGGGGATCCGTCGTGGACTGCACCCAACCTGTGGCAAAAATGCATGCTTGTACTTGTTTGTGTGTCTCTGACATTAGACGATGGACTAACAGGTGTCCCAACTCATGTGCTGCCACTATTATCCCTGAGAACCCTCCGGTGTCTTCCACAATGGCAACACTGTTGACTTTCTCCAGCCTCTTGTTGACGACGCAAGCTCCGCCAACGTAGGCGAACCCGGCGGTGCCGCGGTTGCACTCCCCCAATCGGCTCTTCCGACGACACATATCGAGTCTGGAAGTGAAAAGTACTCGTGTTCAAGCAGTAGATATCACGGGAGTCAGGTAGTGATGCGATAAGTGTCAATTCTATTGAATGAATTATACTGCATGTCCTATCATGCCCAGCAATACTGTAACGCAATCACTTCATCACGGACGCTGCTTGGACCTATGTCAATGGTTCACTGGGAAGTCCATCTTGGCCCAGGCCCAGGTCCAGACCCAGGAAGTCCCCTGCCCAATTATCTCCACAATATCAATCTGGTGTTGCCTGCCTAACCCAAGTGAAACGTAAGTTCGGTACAGGTATTGTAGACGAATTATTCAGGCCTCCGGTGAAGTACTCTTTGTATTCTCAAGTTCTAGCAATTAAGTAATTAAATGGTTAACAGAAATATTTTTTAATTGTTTAAGATGAAACAAGACTTCTAGTTGTAACTTTGACTGAACATCAAACTCTTTGGGGTGAAAACGCAGTCTTAGTCACAGATCATTCTTTTATGTAGGAGCTCAGTCAGCGTGCAACAGGCTGTGATCACTGGATTACAGTTCTTCTTTTCTCCAAAATTGCGAGGCCCATATTAGTCTGAGAGGGGAGTGGGTTTACAGCTATTTCACCTCTTCGTTAATTTCAGAGAGCCAAATGCATGAAATGCTGATATTTGCATGTCCACCTTGGGTGGTTTTGTGTTCTTAGAGATGGTTGTTTGGATCCCGGTCCAGAAATTCATTAACAAAGCATGTAGGTTAATTAATCAATAAAATCAGTAGCGCCACCTACGCAGCTGGAACAGAAGCTACGCTACGAGCACGTGTTTTTCTGAAAATTAAGCCGTAGCATAGTGCAAAAATGCTATCTCATGAGAAATCAAGTTTAAGTGGGGTCTCTGAAGTGACTTTTTCGTGTAAACTGCTTCCTTGGGGGCAGGAAATGTAAAAATGTGTTTATCTGCATCAATCTTTATGCATTCAGTCACTTTTTATGTGATTTTTATGTGGAGACATGCTTTACATCATGCAAAATTAAATTTTACCAAGGGTTGCTGACGTGATAATGCTGAAACTAATAGCTGTTATTACATTTTTGATGTTCTTTGTTGTGGGACTCTGAGCTAACGTTCAATTTTGAAGACTTCAGATTAAAATTAGACATGCTCACAGTGGTTGAAAATCAACTAGTCATTATCTCTGTTCTATCACAAAAAGAGAAAGATGTGCTCTTAATGACTTGGATTCTAGTCCCGGTTCACCAAAGCGAGGTCAAAACCCTAGAACTGGCCGCTTTGACACCCTTGTCCCTGCTTGATCCACTTCATGTTGATGACAACCAAAGACAGGGTATGCATAGGACCTTTGTGGTTCATTTCCATCCAACATCTCCAAAAGTTGAAAAATTGCGATTGTCCCTAGTCTGGGACACTGTGCGTCATTCACCGTAATGCGTCACTGAAGATCTCAACGACGTCAATCCATGGGTATGACTAATTTGAAGCATTTAAAATCGCATCAGAGGATCAAATGGCAAAAAGAAAAAAAAATTGCTTCGCCATGATCAATAACATCGAGCAGAGTACATTCGAGCTGAACCGGCCACACCTCGTATGTTGGCACCCGCGCGTGCACGCACACAGACCCACAGACACATGAGACAATGGGACGAGTTCCCACGAAGATGTCTTACGTTGCGACTCTTTCGCAATAACGTTTCTGTGGATTATTTTTTTCTCACCAGACAAGAAGCATCCCAGTTTTTACACAAACCTCTACGCCAATTTTGCACTACCAATCTGCTATGTCTCGAAGTCAGCAAAATTGACCGTCGGATAGTAGTACTGAGGCACTACTTACTTCGTGATGGCGACGGCAATGTCATAGACTGGCAGCCTCCTCTCCAGGAAGAGGTACTTCCCCATGTCCGTGAGGGCGGAGGCAGAATCGATCGCGTCTCGCCCTACCCGGTTGCGCTCCAAGTATGGGGTAGCATCGCGGCCCTGTAAGGACGAACATCCTGGGGTCACGCATGCATGTTCACGTGCAACTATGAGCGCCCGATACCCTGGATATGATGATTCCAGCGATGGAGATCTTAACGCTCGGGCCTTTCAGCAGCTTGTATCTGAGGTCGATGCCATTCCAGAAGGAGATTACGTAGCGCTTGATAGCAATGTTGTCCTTGCCGTGCAACCTGTAACGGACGGACTTGAGTGAAGTGACTGTACAGTAAATGTGAACTTCAATATGTATGACCTGTAGCCGTCATAGTCAACGATGCACAAAATTTCCGGGAAGATGATGTAGGGCGCCTGACGCTTCTGGCGGCTCTCCTCCACTGACCTCTTACTCTTCGTGGGAAAGTGGTCGGACTCCATGAAGTCTGTAGATAAATGGTTCCCATGATTACGTGGGCGAGTGAAATTACGCAAGTCTTAAGCGTAAGTGGTAAAATCACTGTCAAGCGACTGATGCCACGAACGAGAAAAATTGCAGTTGTCCCTATTTTATGGAGGTGAAAGTCACGTTTGCACTCACTGTAATCGCTCTCATGATTGAGGTGCGAATCCTTCCTGCGATATATGATGTGCACATCCGAGCGAATTTCTTCGCCGTCGTCACTGTCCTCGTCGTCGTCGTGGTCGCCAGCTCCTTCCGCGTGTCGCCTCTTCCTCTGCGATCCCCCGTTGAAGAATACGCTGTGGCGTCTTCCTCCAGCTGTAACCATGACGTCCTCGTCCTCCAGGTTCTCGTCTTCGTCGAGAAAGGCGTAGTCGTCGTTGTCGTCGGTGAATCGCTTCTCCCCGAGCAAGTCGCCTTTCAAGTAGGACTCTAGCAATGATGCATTTGGAGGGCCCGAAGAACCGAACGATCTTTTGACGCCATGTTGTTCTTCATCTTGCCACCGTTGCGATAAAAACCCTTGCTCATGGAGGATTCTTCTCGTGGCTGCAGAGATTGGCTTCACCACCAACTCGTCTCCTATCGTTCCCTCCTGTAATAGTTAGAAAGTGGTTTATTTAGTACTAACAAAGTGTGCCCGGGAATACTCGGGTTCAAATAATAAAGATCCGGATGTCTCCGAACCCTAAAGGTCTCCGTTAAAACTGAACTGATAGGCACTTTTGCTCCAGGACCGCTCAAATGTCCTCCCTCAGCACGAAAGTTATTGACTGTAGCAAAAAAGTTAGGCTGTGTTGTGAACGAAGGTGTGGTCCTAAGGCAAAAGGAAGTATCGGCTTGGTTTAGAGGAGCTTCTTAGCTTTCCTTAGAGGAGTGAATCACTTCTTTGTCTCAATCCAGTCAAGAGTTATGGTTGAAAGAGGAATGCGCACTACACTTGCCACTTGAGATATGTTGTCAAACTTTGTGTTGAAAGAGCCCATGGTAAATGGCTGCTGAGAACAAAATGTTGTTAGTAAAATCTAAATATTTTGGCCAAAGGCCAAAATTTCGAACCAGCTCAATGCATATATAATCCATGCACCAATCATGCGGTAATACTTGATGTGACGTGTATGCACCAGGCACCAGTTAACGGTAACTTATGCAATAGTGGCCCACTGAGCTGTAGGAGACATGTAGTATAACTATCTTACTGACCATTAACAACGCGTCGTCTTCTCGATCTCTGTACATCAGGATGGCTGCCTGGTTGTCCACGTCTTGGTACACATCGCCCACGTCCTCATTGTCCTAAAAAAAGTCGGAAGTGAGTCCGTAGTTTGTTTTGAAACGTTACATCACCACCGCTACGAAACACGGGTAAGAAATGCTGACGTACGTATTGCTTAACCAAGCTATCAGTGACTGGTGACGTGTGGTAAAAGGTGGAAAAGAGAATTCCCTAAAATGGAAGGGACACGTTGAACAATGCGCATTTTTTCACGGTTTGATCAGAATGAGGCGGACACACAGGACTTGGTAATTTTTCCCATCAATTCAAGAGTAGGCATAGATAAAAGAGCTCAGAAGGTCGGGTCCTTCTTTTGTGCGTAGCAGGATGAATAATTGTTGTTGTTACTCCCTAAATGCCTTGTGCATTGTGCACGTTTAGCAATTCTGCAGGAGGGCCGAAATGTCAGATAGATGCCAAAACAAAGTCACTTGTCACAAAGAAAGAGAAAACTGTTACTGTGCTACCCCATACGGTACAAAATTCACGAACTCAACGAATGCATTTTGCGGTGAGAAAAACCTTCTCCTAATTGGAGTTTCTAGACAAAATTGTGCCAAGTAACGGCTTCGAGCTACTACTAAATAGGAGGGCAGCCTTCGATTATTCCTAACTATCTGGCAGCTGCTGTACTGTACACATAAGTAGGTGAGGAGTGAGTTTGTCGAAAAATCGAGCTGACTAAATCCTTCACGAGATCAGTTAGGTCGTCCTCAAAAAAGGACTGACAGAGACTTGGAGAGAGGGCCTTAAATGTTTCAGCCTCAGACGCAGAGAAATTTAGCATTGTGCCTCCACAATTAGCTTCTACGTACGCATAAATATCTCGTATGCGCTTGGTGCGAAATGCGCCATAAATCTGCGCAATTTTAGCCTCTACACCTACCCCGAGGGACTCATTGTGGTCGCGGAATGTCATATGTAGATATATAGGGTATACACAGGCAGAAAGGACACATCACCTCACTCAAAGCCACGAGACTTGAACATTACTTATCAAAAGAGAGGTAATCTCCAAATATTTCTCCACTGCTTCGGCTAATCCGCGGGGACTTGCTATTTAGGGCTTAGCCGTAGCTCTTTCACTCCTAAATATTCCTTGATTGGTCTTATTTGTGCGTGGCATGCACATGCCGGCAGCGCCAACTTGGTAAATTTGGCCTCAGGAGACACCCGACCTCTTATAAGTGCTGGTCCTCTTTACTCTTCCTTGTACAGGGAAGCAGGCGTAAGTAACGGAGAAGTGCGTCTTTTTTGCTCATTCTCGAGAGATTTTTGCTCCGGGAGGACCCCTCTAGGTCCTTAATGCGGAAATTCTTCAGGGGTTTTTTGTTCCTCAGGGATAATGTATTACGTAGCTGAAGAGGATGAGCCCATCTTCTTGAGTGCGCAGGTGCCCAATGATCAATTTGTGCGAGCATCTCTTTGGACGTTTGAAAGCACGCACGTCTTTTTGCTGGGTCTGAGCGTTCAACAAAGAGTGTGAAGATGCCATTGTCAGGGACAAAAAAACCACCGCGTTTACGATTAAGGAGACTTGATATTTTGTCCAACCAGAATCAGAAACATGTGTTAGTGGACCAAGTCTCTTGTCCTCGCACGTTAGCCATATGTGTGTGCGTGCGTGCGTGCGTGCCTGCATGTGTGTGCATTTTCCTACTTCCCTTCCCTTCTCCGTCAGACTTAGCATACTGGCGCTATTTATCTCTCTTCTCCACCCTCATCATTAAAAGCTTGCAGCACAGCCACGCAGGCAGCAAGCACTCACACAGTAGGACCACTACTGAAGGCCTTGGCAATCGTTGCCTATTTCGGCCTTGTGGAAACCGGGAAACCGATCGATGCGAGACAATTATGCGCTGTTCGAGCAGAGGCAGCAGAGGCAGTGGCAGAAGCAGGCACAGAGTAGCTTCCTCTTGGAGCGAGGAAAAGATGCGGATTGATTACACAAGGATCGATGTTCTGGATGAATTTATTCAGGGGGAACCTAAGAATTTGAATCCCTGCTGGGACCATTGACTTATGATCGTACGAAGCTCATAGACGTACTTCATGTAGGTACGAACGCTGCTCTGGCAGCACGTGCGTGACCTTCATAGTGTCCTGCACGAGATGAAGAGAAATAAATTGTCCGTGTTTATGGTTCACACTCACCTCTGGGGCCTCCGTATACGAGACGTTTGCTGAGGCCCCGTCCGCGTACCAGGCCTTTAGACCCGACGGCCGTCGCCTACGCCTCCTCCAGCTGTCGCCGTCGGTCTCATCCGGGCGGTCCTGGTCAGGCAATGATGGTACCAGGTGTCGAACCCGATCCAACCGTAGCTGCAAGCCGCCGCCTCCCCCGGATGACTCCAGTTGCACCCGCCGGAACTCTGAACCGTCAGAGCGGCGGCGAACGCGACGTACTGAATGAATTTTTACGACCTCATAGTCGGGTACTGCAAGTACGAGAGAAGTAGAACATAGTCAACATGCTTGGTTGATCTTAACACACAGCAGGTTCTGCTACTCCCTTCTGCGTAAGTTTTTTACGGTGCGCACGCACACCCTACGAAGGCGAAAGTCGCCCGCATATGTTCAACCCTTAGCACGTACGTATATTGAATAGTCATCATCACAGCGCAACTTCTTGCACCGAGGGACTAAGAAAGAAGGACTTGAAATCGTTTATTCCCACAGGCTTCTTCTTCATCTGCATCGCGTGAGAAAGTTGTGTAATGTGAAAACAAAAAAGGAAGATGCTTCGAAACAAAGGGAGCTGGTTCAGTTTTTTTTTCCTTTGTGAGACCCTAATATGCCTTCTTGGCGCCGCACTGCAGCTTCGTTGGAATAAAGAAACAGATACATTTGTGCAATAGCATCCACCCTGCGTATACATTCTGTACATTCGCTCTGTACGCGCTCTACATTGGCGATTCTGGTGCGGAGGCCAGAAGAAGCTTGGTGTACGAAGCATACATGATGTCACCTCAAGGACCGAAAGGCCTAATAAATTGGCATTCAAGAGCTGCCATCATAGCCCTTATGTACCCGTCACAGTTGCTAGTCGACGTACGTGAGGCGGACCGCGTGAGCTTGTGGTGAATGCCTAGAGCAGAAATCTGAATTCTTTTTTCAACAGAGGTAACGGTCTCTTCTCTTCTTCCACTGACTTCTGTCACTGTCCTTAACTATCATTATTAAACATTGCCTTTCTGTTAACGGAATGGCAAAAGAGGCTGGTCTTTTGCAAAAGCGTTATTGATTACCCTTCTATGAAGGCCAAGTTGAGAGCGATTTTCACATGCGCATAATAACTAGCGTAGGCTTGAGCATGTCTGCTTGCCTAACTTAAGCCCACGTCATTTTATTCACATATTGAGGAATTAGCCTTAGAGAATGTTGGTGGGGATGCTCCAATGAGCCTTGCCATATGTGACCGTATGGACAGGACAGGACAGTGAAACACTCTCAGTTACTTTCATTACTGTGCAAGGGAATGTCAAATTATTCCGTCTAGAATACGGTGGTTCTGTGGACCGCGGTCCGTGCCATTATCCTCATCCGGACAATGTTCCTTCTAAACAACACCATATCCAAATGCGTAACCAGATGGTTATACAAGGATAAGAAGCGTTTGTCTGTGAGATGGTGGACGCTGTTGTCTCTTTGAGATTCAGAGGGTCGCGTAGGATAGTGACAAAGGAATGTTGAAACCAGGCACGATCTTTGACGCTTCCCAAAGCCAGCCAGGGCACTACTGCTAATTGTCACGGGCGACCGCCACCGTACCTTTGAATGCACAGTTAGCCAAGCCACCTGTAAGTATGACATGGTAATTTTAACGCCACTAATTGTGGGAGGAAAGAGTAAGGTGTAATTTCGAACGCTTGAGAGCTGAACCGATGCTGTGGGTAAAACCCAGCTAGAATGTGTATCAACACTATCACTGGTGCCTGGGTCTAGACATGTGTACGCATTCGGACTTGCAAGTCTTACTTTTACTCCACCTAGCAAGTTGGCAGCACGCCTCCACTCGTTTGTCCGCCCAAAAAACAATGGTTTTGGGGCGCTGACTCCTGATATGTTTAAACAAGAGCAGTATCAACCAACAAGTTCCTCATTCTCTTTGTGGTGCCCAGCGTGCACACATTTTAGGGATGTCGTGCACACGTAAAGTCGTGTTTTTAGTGTGCACACCACATCATTCTCTAGTGTCATTTGGTTTCAGGCCTGAAATTGCTCAACATTCCTTGGCTACAGATGGTGAGGGAGCGCTAACACTATCATACTTTTGCACGAGCACTTTTTTTTGCAGATTCATGTCTGAAAGATACATATGTGGAACTGTACATTTGCGTAGTTACACTTCACATCATAGCTAGCGTCCACGCCGGGGACAAACGTTTGTCAGTTTGGCAGAGTATCTGAGTAGTAGGTGGCAAAATATGCGTCAGTGCAAATGCACCCTTCAAGTGTGAGCAACCAAGGTGACGGCTTGTGCAAGTGAGAAAGAAAACATCAGTGGCCAAGAGGAAAATCTTGAGATTGTAACGCGTCGAAATCTCTGATGTCATCTTAGCTACTTTCTTCCCTCTCCTATGAATAACCCTGATTCCCCTCCGGACTTTTTACAGATGTCGATAAAACTATTGATTCCTTTTCAAGTGAACTTTCAGGCAAGGCCCTTTCCCTCAGTTCTCATTGGCAAGAAATACCTACCCTCGCTGTGATGTTTCACGTGGAATATCCGCCTAAGCTCTGAAGGTGACATATGCTGATGCGCCTGAAAGAGCAGAACAATCCGTTAATCGCCTAGTTGTACAAGTATTGGCACTGTCGCGACGCTGACATGACAATAGTCGCAGATTCACTCACGCCCCTTGCACTATGACCGAATTTGTGAAACATGAGGGGCTTTTTTGCGCTGGAATCACATTGTCACGGCCAGGCACTGCGAGCGCAAGTACGTACACTACGTGCTCGTAGTTGGTAGAGCCAGCAACGTCCTTGACTCGAGCGTTTTCTATGCCAGAAATGATATTATTCCTCTCCTTCTATGGGAAACTTTAATTCGTCTCTGCGCCAAACATCTCACACTCCTCCGCGTTTATGTAACCGATAGGAAGGCAAGAATGCACACGGAAGTGCAGTAGCAAAGAGCTCGTATGGACGAGATGTTGTGGCCGCCCTAGGTTGTAACATGCGTGGCTTAAAGCATGGCAATATTGTGTGCCAGACCAGAAAATCTTAGGAAACTGACACAAATTGCTAACGGAGAAGGTTGACGTGTAAATCTCCTGGCAGACACGCTAATGCACGTGTTTGCCATGCATAACTTGGCTAGTTCTGCTGACCTGAGTCAGGGAAGTCGGCGGTGCATTTTGTTGGCTTGATGCCGCCACCCACGACGACTGCTGTCTCCAAAACAGGAACAGGAGGAGGAAGAGGCCGTGATGAGCCCCAGGAGAGGCAGGAGGGCGGCGGCGCATCCTGGGACCTGCAACATGAAGAGACAAACCAAGATGAGCATTGAGAACGCAAAATCCCTGGCAAACGCCGTGTATTTGACACGCGAACCGTTGTGTCTTTCATCCTAATTCACATTCGCGTGCCTCCTCCACTTAGGACACGAATTCCGCCGAATTGAATTTAATCCCATCTGTCCGCGGGCGCCATTAGCATACTCCATTCCCCCCCAACAAACAGTGGATGGGCGACACGTTAACTGCCCTGCTGTTGTTGACTGGGCAACTTCCCGTAAGAAATACGCACACGACACACCATGTTGGGCCTCCCACGCCCGTGAATGACGAGTTGCCCTTCGGCGTCTTCGTCGGTCGTGAGCATAACAACAACGACAGGGAACTGTTGTCGAACGTGCCTACAGTAAAATTCTTCAAGGTTTTATTTAGTTCCGAAGTCATTATTGCCTTTATTGCCCCAGTGCATCGATGTTTTCAATTGGCAACCCATTCGAGAAGTGCTTCTGAATGCACCAGGGGAGGCCGAATAGACAACCTTTAGAATAGACAAAGACTGCTGCGAAGAGTGTTTGTGCTCACGAAAGTTAGTCCTCGTACCCAATATGCAGCGGCTACGGTCTTCACGTCAGACAACAACACGTACAGCCCGTATGTATTGTCAGACGGCTACAATGACCAGGTTGCGTGCACGTGTGGTGGAAAATATTTAGGCCACAAGAAGACTTCAGAATATGTAGGCCAAGATTTGCAACATGAGCTACTTTTGTGGGTATTTGGGTCACGATGCGCCATTCTCTAGCGTGCAACCATATCGTTAGCTGAATGAAAATGCCACTGTACATCACTGCATGTGTTACGGTAATATATACCGGTATGCAACATCACTTGGACCAACTCAACGTACTTGTCATGATATTTCGTTTCCTAAGTATTGCATTGGTTTTTTTTACGCTTGCGTAGTAAGTGACTGGGCCGTCTTATAGGAAAACTTCTGATTGAGATAGTCCAGTCACTTGGTGCACTTACGTGTCGCTCACAATACGTGCCTCTACATTGATCAACATCATTGTTCTAATGCTAGGCAGAGATGACTCCAGGAGACAGAAGTGAATACGCCTCACAGATGCAGTCTCACTCACCAGTGCTGTTACCACACTCTCAGGAGATACAAGTACTCGCTATCCGAAGATCCCTTCTTCAAGATGAGTCCTCGCTGGCCACCAAATAAGAACTGAAGATGCTCTCCTGATCAAACGAACGAACTAGGAGGAGCCCACAATGCATGGCACACCGAGGAATGCTCTCACTGCTTACATATGTACACAGCAACAGCACATGTGCTACGAGGGTCCCCGACGTATGCAGGGAGATGATCATTGCACAGCGAGGTCGCATCAGCAGAGCGTAGATACTGGCAACTTTTGTACACCCCCCTCTCAGTATGTACTTTCATACTTTGGGTGTAAGCAACCGACGTACATGCGTATGCACTCCTCACACCCATAGGCTCATGCACGACACGAAGTCGGTTGATTCTGAAGAGAATGCTTCTTGTCGTCGTCATGCATCACTTCAATCATCGATCTAATGTCGCAACCTTTAATGCTCTTCTATTCTGTGGTAACGGCTCCGATTCTGATGCAACCATCAGGCCATGACAAACCGATAACTGAATTAAAGGACAAAGGACAACTATCAAACGCTTTAAAAGGGTCTTGTTTCTCCCACCCAATAAAAGTGAAGTTGGCGTCGCGGAGTCTGGGCAATCTCAGACGTTCAGATCTTTACGCGTTGTGGACTTGTGAATGGTTGTTGCTACCCAAATTGGGGAAGTACAATTGGGTGTGCGTCTGCGCGTGGTGTTTGAGAGAAAGGGCGATTGGGGAATTGGCGCCCCAAAACCGAACTCAATGACAGAATATCTTTTCAGTCCTAATCTGGGATGATAAATCAGCCCCTCCACGCGTAGCACAGTAGGCATGTGAGTGGCAAAAATTGGCTAGTGTAAGCGCGTCCTAAGAGGCGCCCTTACCTACGACTGATCTGCATGTCATGGTGATTTATGGGCAGAATTCTCTTGGTCTGCGCGTCCAGCATGAGAAAACTGCGATGCCATTGGCAATCACGCCATACGTATAAAGCACTTGTCTGCAATCATCATTTTAATCGCTCATACCTCCTGCATCATGTGTACGTTTACAGTGGAACGCGCTTAATGGTACACACTGGTAAGTTTTAAGCCTCTCTTTCTCACTCACATGCTTTTGGATCGATGAATCTAAGTCCTCCACTTCCATTGCATCTCTACCAAAAGCCTTGCCTTACATCTGGGCAGGACAAGAAGAAAAATGCTTGTCCCAAAGAAAGGCCACCGATTTCCAATGGCTTTGAAAACATGCACAGATTATGTGGAAACGTAACACGGAACAGCAAGCGAGCAAGAGAGAAATCCAGCAATCACTTCAGACGAGCTCGAGTGTGAGTTTGTGTACAGTGTCGTCCTACATATTCGTACGAGTACACTGCTGGCCCAGTGCAATACAGTTTGTGTGTAATGTTGAGGACGTTTATTCATGCATGCGTCGAAGTTGCTCACTTCGACTATCCAATCTCTTGAGGACGCGGTCAGTCAAGAAGGTGTGTTGATTGTCTCGCTCTTAGCACGGCAACATCATCATGATCTTATCGTCTTCGTCCATGGACATCCCAGGGGTGGTAAGATTGTAGGGAAGATCAGGATAAAAGAATCGTGGGATTCCTTCAAGAGAAAAGAAGGCTGCAAACGTGATAAGCCTTCTTTGCGTATTCATTATTTGTTAGCCAGGTCCGTCTATCCATAGTAGCGCACTAACTTTTAACATTGGCGGTTTAGGAAGTGGTCTTTCTTCACACACATCATCTCACTGGACAACACCATAGTGTTGATTGGATTTTTCTCGTGGAGATTTCTTCGGTTCAACTGAAGCGGGTACGATCTTTGAAGAGGGTCGAAACCACAGCGGGACCTTTGTGGAAGCCAACCATTGGGGGTGTCTGCATTGTTCCTGTTTCTCAACGCAACAAGTGAAAATACGTCCGGCCATGATAAGTAGGCTACTATTAAGTTTATTTACGAACGTCACTTAGATCGACTCGAAGTCTGGAAAGGGTACGTGGCTGGTATATCGACAATTGGATCTCTGGAGGAAGAGGAGTGACTTTTTCGTCATTGGGAAAAATTATCGTGATCACGTGATTTGCTTCCTTCTTTTCCTCCCTCCCTGAGCGGACGTCACAGTTCGAACTTGTCTAACGTACCGTAGATACAAAACATTAGATACCTGTACAGTGGAGCGTCAGTTAGTGCGCTGCAGCGTACACTGGAAGTAAGTAAAATGCCTTCTTCCTCGGACAAAAAAAGGGAACATACAAGTCTGTGTCCTCTCCTGCGGCGACGTCCGAGTTGTTACGATTTTCCTAGGACAAACATTGTTTGTTCCTGAGGCTCGAGTGCAACTGCTTCTCTTTTTCTCCTTTTTCCGTCTCCTTCATCCACTTCCGTATTTTATTGCAAAGCGCTCTTTTCAGGTCCTCATCACCTTTCGGAAAATTTGCCTAGATCATCATCGTGGCTCCCAAGGTGGCTTATGTGTGTGGATACTTGCCGGATTCATTAGTCACAGGAAGTATGTAATTCATTCTCATAGGAGAATTGTGAGAAAGACGAGGAGACACACAATTTTTACTGTGTGCTCAAGCGTTTGCTTCTAAAGGCATATATACATTTTACGCATTTCATGCGTACGTACAGCACGTGCGCGGTCTCGGCAGAATGAAGAAAGAGAGGAAGACGCGCTCCTTATTACTTCAGCAGTGATGACTTTTAAGTAAGTGGAGCATCCTCGGACTGCGGCGTTTTTCTTCTTATGCACGAGTAACCAACCATTCCTCCTCGTACATCAAATGCCTGAAACCTGCGGTCCCACAAGTTAAAGTGAAGGAGATTTTTTGGTCAAACACCCCAAATGAATGACTCACCGTGACTGCCATTACCGTAAGCAGGCTCGGTCTTGGAGTCAGTATGCAACAGACTCTTTAACAGCCTGTAGATGGACGCATAGACAAACTACCAACATGGCTTGACAAAGCTTACTCCGTCTTGGTCTGATCCTCAGGCAAACTCAACTTCCTGCTAGTTATCTTTAAAAGGCGGTGCACGATATTATAGGCAGGAGTGATAGTACCTAGAAGGCGGAGGGGTGTGCAGACCTCTAGCTGCCGCCAATAAGCTGGTGAAGAAGAAAAATGCACTGAGCGGGCTGTGGGAAAAGGCCACGGGCATCTGGAAGCCATTACTGTTGCAAGCAGGCCCAAGGGAGAGTTCTTTTAGACATAAATGGACAACAGCTCCCCCCCCCCCCTGTACCGTGGTGACGGGTTATTATTCCTCGGTGCCATTCACTTAAGGGTAGACCTTTCAGCACGTGACACATGTAGATAATATTGCGTGGCTGCAAGATACAACTGTTCCTTTCGTTGTCCTGAACTGCGGTACATGATGCGTGCTCTCGCAATTGAACAGATACTGTACGTACGTGCAACTTCTAAATGGCTGCTCTCATTTCATTTACCACGTCAATCCATCACATGTAGCCCATTCATGCGTGCATACCGAGCTGCTCCTCTCATCGTTTAACACGCAGTCGACGTACGACCAAACGCCACTAGTAACTTAGTACATATTTTCTACACACATGCATTCATTTTTCAAAACACTGTCTATTTATCAGCATAAAACAATAAAGATGTTCGCATAAATTTATTGCGGAAGAGTCTAATCCTAGACAGACGATGTAGCCATCCCTGGTGATTTATGACGAGGCACCAGTGCACTCACTACATGGCATTTCTCTTCCATAGGTATGCGCAGATCTACAAGTTTTGGTTTAGGCCCCCCGTGGCTAATAAGACAGCAGCAATAATGCTACGCCCTGTGCATGCAACAAGTGCATGCAACGAGAATCGAAATCCCCATGTCATGGCAGCTATGGAATCCCCTCCAGCGGTGGAAAAAAAGATATTCTCAACCAACTGACTGACTGTGTCATCACTTCCGCCCAACGTTAAAGATTGTAACAAAAGAGGGAAAAAATGAGGGGGGAGGCAACTGGAGAGGAGAATATGATTCGTCTTGGTAAGCTCAAACGCGCACACACGTGTGTTATTGTACCATTTTGTGCACGTACGTGAGCGCGGGTTTGCGCATGTGGGTGCATGACTGTGTTTGGCTACGAGTGCGTAGCTGTTGTTGCCATTACGTGGACGGTACAGCTGCATCCCCCCCTCGCCCAGGGTGGGGTGTGTAGCATTCCATGGGCCTGGAGCTCAGCACGCCTCGTGTCAGGTCGTGCCTACTGCGCGTACGTGCGTACGCACTGACGCACGTACGGACGTGGGCAGGGGTAAGTGATTCTCTGCGTCACAACATAAAAGAGAGTCGGCGTCGACGTCCCGACACTGCTTAATTGCCGAGTCGAGAGGGGGACGTTGTGGGAAAAAAAATTACTGTAAGCTCTTCAAAGAGGAATTCTACATACGCACAGCGCTTAAACCTGAAGGCTACCATTCGCTTCCGCTCATTAGACCGATCAATTCCCGCTGATAACAAAGCTCTAAGGCTGGTGCTACAGATTTGGGCAAACACTCGCTGAATCCAGGACATTGATTGTCTCATCTGCCCACGCAGCTGACAACCAGATCCAAGGGACTCGTGGCACACAGTCTCCGGTACTTTCACGGACGCGCGCACCTCGGAGTTGGTCTTGCGCCACGTTACTTTGTCTCCAGATTGAGCACCCGATCACAAATCTGCAAGGTCGGCGAGCACCGTCACCTTTCTCTTTCCTAAAACCCACGTAGTGGCGCTGACTACGCGGAGCGATCATCAAAGGGTTAGAAGAAGGAAAAAAAACCCCGACTCCTTTTTTCCCCCCTGCTAATGGTCTTCTTCTTGTGCTGCTCATCTGTCCCTGAGGGCGGCCTCGGGAAATGTCACGAACGCGCTCTCCTTCTCTTCCCTGTTATCAGTGGGTGCCCCCCACCTCCCCCAACTGGGCCGGATGGTGGAGGGAACATTTCCGTTGTGCTCGAGTTGCCTCGCGAAAGCGCACGTGATTGCATGACAGGCCTACACTACAATACTCAATGAGACGGAGAGTTAAAAATTACCACTTTGTCGTGCTGGGGCAATAACTGACTGTTAGCGTCCGCTTCAACTGACTTTTGTGTGGCTGAAGAAGCGCAATGAAAAGGCCACAGAGGAAAGTTGTTCCGTGCCGTCTGGCGAATGAAGAAAATTATGCATGTACATACGTCCGGGCAATTGGTGTCATGTCTCTGGCGTTTCTCTGCCTTCAAACTTTTAGCACAAGGACGAGAAAGTTCACAGTGCACACGCATGTGCAGTACATGAATATGCATACAGTACATACGTGGGCTCACAGGGAGTCAAGGGGTTGTCTTTTTTTTGCCCGTCGTCATTTATGCATTCTGATCGGGATTTCACGATTGAAATCACCGACGCACGAGCGCGAAAAATTTTGCCTGCTCCCCCCTCCCCCGTAACAAGACCGTGAGTGATTTTTATCACTTCAGCATCGTCTGTCAGGAAGGCGCTGAAGTGGGCACTGTTTTATAGGGTAAGAACAATAATCCCCATTTTTCAGGACCTTCTGGAATGGGCGTTTCGCAGGTGTTTTACGGGCAGGAAAGCGTGTCCAAGTAGCGTTTGGCTCGTACCAAGTGTGCGTCCGAGGAGGAGAAGAAAACTTGGGCGTAAACAGAAAAGTTCATGGCAATTGCAGCAACCTTCCCCTTTATAACCTTTCGTGGGCTGATAATTGCTGGACGGATTAAGGGGAAAAATCTGCATGCGCGCGTGCACGCAGACGGGACTACAGTGGATCCACAGATGTCCCGGCAAATGCTAAACTACATGCGCGTTCATGCCTTCTAGTGCACGTGGGAGTCCGCGCAACACGTGGTCACCACCGATCCAACACAAATCCAGATAGCCAGGGAAGAAATCACGGTATGCATGAGGTAGAACGTAGACTTCTGTCCACTCGGTCGGTCGGCAGCTATCAAGTCGAGTTTTGTTGATTCTTGGCAAAGTCACCCCTCCCCCTCCATGAAAAAAAGACCATGGGGTGGTGAAAAAAAGAGATATCACAGGGCAAGACTTCCCAACAAATGAGCTTAATTTAAGAAGTATGTAGCGAACGATTTAGTGCTGTTGCACCTCCTAAACCTCCAGCTCTCATACCCGGTGCAAGAGGTATGACGACAAGTCCAAATGGTACACGAGCTGGAGGTGCAAGGGGTACGACAGCCAGAGCACTAAATCATTTGCTGCATGCTTCTGCACCTTTGCCTACAACACTAAGGACACTTTTAGCACTTGATTTACAGTCAGCAACTGGGGCCCAAATGGCCACCAAAAAGCTGTCGAGTCTGTCTTAGATTAGCTGCTTAATTCCTCTGCAGGATTTCTGCACAGCAGTTCTGCAGTGTTAGCTCCTAAAATAAGAGAATAAAAACACTGAAAGTTCTCAGAAAAAAAGTCCGCAAAGTTGAGGTCCTGCAAAGTCAAAACGTGAGTATTATGTAGTAAAAATCGTTATGCAGTAAAAAGTTGACAAAGTCGAGCTTTGTTGACAATTTTTTTTTTTTGTGTGTGTGTGTGAGGAAGAAGGGATGATGACAAGGTCGAGTTTCTACTGCACTGTATGAGTACATGCAGTTTGTACATAGATCTAGTATGTGCGATGTCTTCTAAGTCGGCTTCGCTGCACGTGCGTCACGTATGCACGGCCACAGTAGTCAAGGTCCCCATCAGTGGCAGCGAACGTCAGAGGTAATTGACGCAAATTAAGGAGGGATGGATCGGGTTCATAGCTTCACTGCGACATAATTAGCTACACGCGCAGTCTGAGGCGAAGAATAAGCGAAATCCCCCCCCCCCCCCCAACTGCTTCATGGCGGTGAAGGTGCAATTCTCGAATCTCCACGAGAAGAGTTCAGCCGCTGAAAAACGTATCGTCGTGTTCGTGCGTGCACAGGACGTAGGAGATTTCTTGACCACAGCCAATCCAAGACTTCTCAGAGGCTGGATTGTACTCCAGAGTACATCGTTGGAATGAAATGGCCCGCCTGAAGCGGAAGGACGGGAATTTTCTCCACGAAAAGAATGGGGGGGGGGAGGAGGGAAGTGGCGGAAGTCTGAGTCTTGACCATGAGATTAAAGAGTTCCACCCGCCGCCGTGTCTATGTACTACGAGTACGTTCGTCCGTGCTCCATACACCTGTCGCTCTGGACGTCCTGGACTGAGGGAAACCAGTTTGCCTCCGCTGAAGTGGTCACCAAAGGCGACAACAGTGAAGCAAAATAGTCAAGTCACCGTGATGTTTCTAGGCCACCGCACATAAGTAGATGCTTGGGGAGAGCACAAGGATCAGGTGGGAGTTTATAGTGCATTGGTATAATTTCCCACGGTGTAGCATTACCTTGAAGAACAAAACGTCTTCTCCTTGACTTCTTTTTATGGGCGCCCAACTCACTTTTCCACCGACAAAACGTGCAGCAAAAAAGGCGAGACCCATTCTGGGCTTTTCCTGGGCCTCCAAATTCCCGGCAGATTTCCACCTTTTTTACGCTGATGAGCAAATCTGGGCAGCCTTTGAACAACAAAGACTTGGTCGTGGCCCTCTCCGAGTTGGGCTGGCCAGCTATTTATTAGCTGTTAACTAAACAAAGACTCAGTTCGACAAGTCCTAATATGATCTTTCTTTTGCATTTCTTCGAAACATCGTGGTATAACTAAGACGCAAAGGTGACGGAGTGAAAGAAGCTTGGGTGAGATTTGCCAGACAGGGTTGACTGCTGACCTGTAGTAGACGACTGTCAGCGTGTCCTTTGGTCAGATGAAGCAAGTTTTCCATTCTTTCCCGCCACACACACCACATTAGCATGCCTCTGGGACCGCGCATTGACAGTCTGCCTGAAGACGCCAATGATGTGGCCTGCGTCTGTCTGGTACGACTTTGCAAGATGTACTAATGGCGCGGAAGCGTCTGTCTGGTCATCACATTTTTGCAAATTCGTGTGGATCTCGTTGCTCAGACGTCATGTTTAAAAAAAATGAAAAACGACACATGCTGAAAGCTAAAGAAAGGGGTTTCCAGCAAGCCCCAAATCCTAAAGATTTTTGGGTTGGAAAAGTATCTGTCTCACACTTTCTTGAATTTGTCAGTTTTCCAGGTTAGTGTAGTTCACAGTTTATAGTGCATGAAACAAGTCGGTTCAAAGTTCCTCCTTTGTCACACTGTGACCGTCTAGAGGGTGTGCCAATGGTGCCACTGAGATGCGCTGAGCAGAAAAGACCGTGCTTTGTTAATGCTAATGCATACGTACACACTAATAATTTCCCTTCTCTTTCCAGTCACAAGGTTGAACTCGTCAGAGAACAGCATTAGCCTTAAAGCGAAGCCTGCCTAATTGTCCGTGCTCAGATTTCAATCCAAGGTTGTTGCACTATTTAGTGAGTGTTGCCTCACGTGCGCGCGGATGAACGTGAGCGTGGCTACGTGCGCACACCGGAGCTTCTCTATCTGAAAATGGGATTTTCCTTGACGCCGCTTTTGACGAGGGATAGTGAAAGGTATTTATGGTATTGCGCTCAGCAGCCAAGCAGAGAGAAATCACACGTGGTGGCGACGGCGGCGACGCCGGCGAAGGCGAAGACGTGCGTGTCTGTGTACACGAACAAAGGGAAGGCCCTAATGACTTTTCCCGTCGTCTTAGAAACAGCACCCATTCAGTGGACGGACGTGGAAGGCTGATATTTTTGCACCTAGACTGGCAGCAGCAGCCGGCGCAGCAGGTTCACCCATTTAAGGCAAGGTAATGTGAGTTCTTCTACTTTTACTTCTTTTTCTTCTTCTACATCTTCTACTTCTTCTTCTTCCTCTACTTCTTCTTTCTCTACTTCTTCTTTCTCTACTTCTTCTTTTTCTTTTTCTTCTTCTACTTCCACTTCTTCTACTTCTTCTTTTTCTTCTTCTACATCTTCTTCTACTTCTTCTTATCCTCATCCCTGCCAGAGAAGAAGGCAACACCAGCTAGAAAAATGACGCTGCAAGACGAACATGCGTGGAAGGGGAAATAACCCGCAATCGAGCAATTAAGTACTGGAATGGTGGAGCGCGAGCGTCTGTTGCTTGGGTAGTAAAATATTTGGTCTGACCTTGGTGGTTCAACACTTTCCCCCTCTCTAGTACTTCAAACAGAAGTGCCCTTTCGAACAGGCAACAGCGCGTGTTAGTAAGTACGGAGACCGAACGATCAGAGCGCCAATGATAAGTGCATGTGCAAACCATTGCAAGCCTCGCACGGTCGTGACAAAAGTTTCTACCGAAGAATTTCCCCGTTCCTGTGACTTTTTGTCCTACTCACGGCCCACCAGTATTTGAGGAGTCCATTGAGCTCTGTTTGGAGGTCGATAAGCTTTTACTCACCTGAAAAAAAGAGAATCTCTTTGGTTAGAAAAGCATGTCCTTGGATATTTCTGGACCGCGAATCCCTCTTTTTGGTCCCGGATGACGTAACAATACACACTCATACTAACCCTTGTGGCTAAATGGAAAAGTTCCAAACGCTCTTGTGGCTACTGAACAAAAATGGTGGTGGCGGTGGTGACCTTGTCAATGTCTTAATTACACGCTACCTTCGAGAACAATGAAGCATCAATATGCCTTTCTGAGGAGATGTTTTTGCTTCATGAAATACTGCGCGCTGCAGCCCAATGCGTCATCCTCAGACGTGCCAAGATGGGAGTCCCCATCGCTTGTAATTCAAAAGGCTTAATTGGACAACACTTAAAGCAAGGGAGCTTTTAAATGAGTGGCAGAAAAGAAATGAAGAAACTCGCTTATTGAGGTACATGAAAACATTTCTACGGAGTATTGGGACGTAGAAATCGAAGGCCCACATTCTTTGGAACAGCAGAATATGCGAGTAGGATTCGCTTTTCGTGGGCAGTGAAGCTCTTAGGACGGCAGTTAGCAGAGAAGATAAAAGTATATATGCGTATAAATTAATCAAATGGATCGATCCGGAAAGAAACTTAAAACGCTGATTCTAAGTTTCTTATTGATACTTATGCATCGCGCTAATGCTGCGGCGCTGAGCGCGGCCCACTCAGGCCGCACTACAGTAAGAGCGTAGTAGATTGCTGGCAGATAAGCTGGTGGGTGGCATGATGAAGGCATGGAATTAAATTCAAGGTATTCTTAACAAACTTTTTGAAGTGTTACCACTGTCAACAAGATTAGTGACAACCAAGCTTCATATATAGCTGCAGCGGACTTGACAAGCTAAGTATGCAATTGCGAAAAAGCGCTGCGAACCCCTATCACAGGCATTTGGCACGAAATCACTGCGCATGGGGCAAAACGTGGGCAAAACACTCTGCATTTCTTTGTAACAGTTGAATGTATTTTCTCCAATCAATCCAATGCGTGCGTTCGCCCCAGCAATTAAGATTCTGTCTATTGGTCAGATGCTACCGACTGATACAAGCTTGACATACTTTTCATACGTCAACCAGGGCCTATTGAAAAGGCCTCCTTAAACTCCAAACACATGTTTTAGTAAAAAGAAGCTTCCAACAGCTAGCAATTATTTTCTATCTCAGGACTGTGATTTCGGAACAAAAAGATTCCGTGGGAAAGCAAAAAAGTTGCACTAACACCACGTATTGTACAGGGTGTGTCTGTTTTAGCTTATGTAAAAAAGGTCTGTATTAGGCAAAAAAAATGGATGTAACAGAAGGAGAGGCTTTGAGTCCCATCAATCACTCATTCCAAAAAGAAAAATTCTGTTTACTTCATTTTGGTGGCAGCGCTGTTGTTTTATGGCTACAGGACAAAAGGTGCCTGCAGTCACCAGCAGTTGTGTTGCTTCTGGCTCTTGGATCCTGACAACGTGGCCAAGATCAGTGGCAGCACATGGCTGGAGGTGTGGCCCTTAGTGTATCTGGCGTATATCGAGTACATTGAGTCCCCAAAAGGTAACTGCGACATTTAAATTTTGGTGCAAGATTGCAGTACAATGTTGCCATAGTCAGGTTCTACCTTCCACATAGATAGATCCTGATAACGTCATACACGGGGAGTTACTGTTATGGTCATTCTCGTTAGATATGCTTGACCGAAGCTAATTCTGTGCAGGTTAATGAGAGTGTGTTATGTCGAGAGCAGTTCCGCGATGACTCTATTTCCATCATGCATCAGCCTCAGCAGCAAGACTGTCCAAGTGAAGTAAGTGCAACACCAGTCACTCTCATGCGTCGGGGAATAAGTCACTCTGCATTATGTCCGCGTACAATCATCAGCGTCGTTCATAGTTGCTCAGCAGTTTAATATACGTACACAGCAGAGCGCGTAACGTTAACAGCGGATAATTGATTGGGTATTCGACTAAAATGTAGCTACACGCGCGTTCAAATCTATCGAAGAATTCCAATGTTCAGGAAGTAGCGGCTTCGACGCCGCCTGAACAATCAGAAACGTCTCAACCCCATCAAAGTCAATCCTGTATTTCCTCCCCCTGTGAAGTCTGACTGATTCGCCATAAAAAAGAATTCGTAGGAATGCAAAGTGAGACTTTAGATGGTCGTCGTCTGCATTTATTCTCACATTTGTTGAGCGCCGAAATTAAATTGCTATGACGGCATCGTCACTGCAACATTTTTAGATGAGTCAGCAGCAAGGCAAACTATAGTTTCTGCCGCTGCTTCATTAACGAAATAGCAAAAGAGAGCCCCAAAGTCACAGCTTCTTTCTGCGTCGCCGACGCTGTCAGCGATGGCGAAGGGAGGGTTTTATTATGGGGTGGCCGAATACGCACATGCTATGCAAATATCACTGACCACACCCTTCAGATGAGGGAGCAGCACCTGCCTCACCCGGCGGTATACGTACGTGCACGTACTACGTAGTACCACTCGATGAGTACCGTGCACGCACAGTAGTAATCAGCCGGAGGACAGTAGTGGCTCACACGTATCTGAAGCACTCTAGTCTCGTGACGAAGAAAACTTTTCCCGTACGCTTGCGAACAGAAGAACAAAGAAAAAACCACGACTGAGGCACGCTTCGTGCAGCCTAAAATTGATTTCCCTGGCCCCTATTCTTCCCGCACTCGTCCTTGCAATTTGCTTCCTCCCCACTTCTTCTTCCTGCCCGAGCGACCCATTTGAGTCCCCCTTCCCTCCTCAGCCATGGGTCTTCCATCAACAACAAAGGGATTCTACGACAGACGTGAGCGGCCATAAGTCGATTCTTCCGCCCAGATTTCCCCGGCCAATCCTCTACTGACCCAGACGATCAAGCTGGAACTGAGAGCTGAAGTGGGGAGGAACTCCTCTTCTCTGCCCTCAAACTTGACCTCAACACCGCGCGTCCTTCCGAGTCTTAACAACATTAGCTGAGGCTAGGAAAAGAGGCCCTAAAAATAAAGCCGGGGAGAAAATCGACGTAAAAGGGTGAAACGTCTAGTTAGTTGCTCAGCTTCTCCTGGAAGGATGAGCGTTTATTCTTTTCCAAGGACCGGGCGAAACTAACATCTACCTGCCTTTATCGTACTTGATCGTAGGAAGTCGTTAGTAGGAGGTTTCTACTCTGAATCCTCAAGGAAATCGTTGGGCTTTGACCTTAAAATATGGGCGGCGGTGGATAAGTGTTTGTGTGAGGTATAGACTGCAATTCCTAATACCGCTCGCTATCGGAACGTAACCGAAGCAACATCCACGATAGGCAGGGTCACGAGACATCCCGGATGACCTGCGCTGGGTGTTCAGGGCAGTCTGAGCTGACAAGTTTTGTTTGTGCTTCCTCAATTGGACTCTCCTTTCTTCAATGATGAGCCAATAGGCCGTGCATTTTCCCCTCAAAGACCTTGTTGGGTTTTACGGTACTATCTGCGAGTATGTAAAGGGGATCTGATAAAAAGTCTGCCTCAACACAGGCGATGCCTCCCTTGCTTGCGCTCTCGAAGGACTCCTACTTGGTCGGTTTTATCAAGTAGGAGGTAATTTGGGTTCATTACGTTAGAAAGTTTTTGTTTCTTCGAGGCCAAAGCTTTTTTGAGGTCGACGGGCGCATGATGCACGGTGGACTGATCGTTTTTTGCTGCTTGAAGAATGATTTCGCTCCATTGCACCCAAAGATGTGTGTGGTGAAATATTTTTTTCCACGGGTGACATTGCTCTTTTGAGGTGAGTGCTTGGAGTTGAAATGTGGTATGTTAACATTAGTGGAGTCGTTCTAAGTAAGGTGAGTAAGGTCAATTGACATCCTCTTGCTGCGACGTAACCGACGTACCTATGAATTGACGTTTCGACACAACAGTCACATGTACCATTACGTAATGCATTGGTGGGTCTTGGAGCTCCTAATGCATGAGACGCATTATATGTGGCGCACCAACAGCAACAACACCGTACGTTCATATGTTCCGTCATCATAGACACCTTCAGATACGCAAACTGAGCACGCCACCTACAGCACTGGCGCATTCTCTGCAGAAAAGTGAAAGTGGAACAAAAAGCGAGATGGCAGAGTCGCGTTGTCGCGCTGCACCACGAAAATCTGCCAGTCCACTCGTATGATCCCGCTTTTCGCACAAGTAGACATGTGGTGGTCCACGTACCAAAATCCGCTCGTGGTCACCCTACATGCCCACATTCCTTCATTCGCCAGCTGATGCAACGTGTACCTCTTCAGGGAGAGTCAAAAGTGGAACCTCATGGAGATTGGCCAAACCTGCAGTCAATTTACTGACGTAGAGACTAGACTTCCCGTTGTCGTTGAATGCACTCTCGTCACAACACTCGGTCTCCATATCCCCCTCTGAGTCTTCAATGTAAGATCGACGAGAAGAAAATTTCTTGCCGATCTGGAATGGAGGCAATCAACACTTGACGCCTTTGGGAGGTTTACGATATTTTGGCAGAGGTTATTGTGGCACTCTTACTGCTAGCTCATTTGTTTTCATTGTTATTGCTCCTGAAGAAGCTCCCAAAACCCCCGGTTGGCAGGTAACTGACAACGGTAACGAGTATTTGATCGGGCTCTAAAGGCGACGCACCCTTCACATGTAGTTTCTTCGGGCTTCAACGCGCTTAGGCTTCAGCACACGTATAGGTTTTTTTTTAATTTAGCAGAAACCGCTTTTCGCAGGCTTACGTCGTTGCTCGCGATCACGTTGTAGTCGTCTACGTGTGTTCATGGAGAACTGACCCGCGTCACGCATTAATTACTTCTGTAGGTGCCGGCAGTTTTTGCTTGGGTGTTTGTTTCTATTAGAGACTCTGTGGCTTTTTTTTAGGGAGGGGGCGAAGTGGGAGGGTTCCGACAGACTGATGATGTCGAAACGTACACAACCATAGAAGTTACTACATAGTACGCAAGTGGGACCAGTTGCGACAGGGCCTCCTGTCCAGTCAGAAGCAGCCAAGAGTGAACTTTGATGATGACAAAGAGGATAATGTGAAGGTAACGTCAAAGCGGTCAGGGTGATATCATCCATACCATTAGTGAGTCCATGATGTTTCATTAAAGCAGTCCTAAGCTGTGAAGGACTTGAATGGCATCCTACATGTATCTTGTCGTTCTGCCATCTACTCTTAAACCACTCCGGAAGCAAACTGAGGTAATAAATTGATTTGTACCCTAATGTGCTCATCAATTACGTAAGCCAAAGTCATACAGAGGAAGAGAAGAGAACCTTTACACGCCATCGTATTTCATTTGGAGCAATTACAACGTGAGCTAAGTGCAGTACAGTCAGTACTGCGGCACTCGAGGATGCTACAGTAATGCTGGAGTCGAGTCAGGATTGCCCCGAGTCGAATATGACTATGTCCCGAGTCATACTCGACTAGAGTCATATTTTGGTCTGCAAAAGTGTCAGGAAAAGTCAAGTTTCACTTGACTTTTCCTGACGCACTACAGCACCAGCAGTTGGAGGATACAGCGCACTGTCTACTGTACAGTACTGTACAAATTCTCGACTTGATAGGAGTCCTTGTCTCCCTTCTTTCCCCTTCCCTCTGAGGTATACCCATCAGAGAAGCGCGGATATCCTTTTTAATGTGAAGAGACCGAGTACTATACCGATGGCCCTGGGAAAAAGTCTACTTCACAGGGAGGCCCACATACGTACAGCTTCAGTAGCCTCTCGTAAATAGTATTGAAACCCGCCGCATCGCAGCTTTAAAGGCAGGCTTGTTCATGCCTCTCTCCAGTAAAGAAAGAAATGGTGACCGCGGTGGTCAGAAGGACGACACTCGCCAACCTGAGGACGGAAATATGGTTGACAGCTGGGCATATTCTTAAAGCAGGTGTGATGTTGTGTTTTGTAGGTACGTTTATGCCGTATTTTCATCTTTTTCCCTAAAGATCTACATAGATAAACATGTCAGTTCGCTCCTCACTTGACCTTGTCCTGTGACTCGAAAAAGAAGACACCTTCCATAAACAGTTGAAAGAGCATTGGACGATCCGTCAAGTATGCATGTGTTTATGGGCATTTGCCAAGAATACTTCTCGTCCCGGAGCAAGGTCAGGAAAATTATTGGGGGTTAGAAAAAAAGCAAAATTCGCTGGCTGCAATATGAAATTGGTGCGTGCAGTCCCGACCACGATGTAATCACACTGGCATCAGTCACCACTTGGGCACTGTTGGCCGCACACAAACAATTCAAAGAGTTGTGTGAGATGCAACTGACTCAACCCGGACTTAAGTTGGTGAGCATAAAGAGGCATAGTTTATATCAGCACAATGCACGCCTACGTGCAAGTAACGTGCAAACGGTGGGCAGTACTGTACGTTTTGCACCGGACTTGCAGTACAGTGCAATATTTCAAGCAACGGCGACTACCACAATAAGAACTATGTCACATCCATGTTTGGCAACTGTTCTACTTGGGTGGCGTGAGGAATTATGGCCTATTCAAGTTTTCATTGGCTTTTTTTTTCTTCCTCCTGCTGGATATTAGCGGAATGACCACCCATTGATCACTTGCACTTCCTACTGTTGCAGTAAAGGCTCGCATGCCCACATGTGCAAAAGCGACGTTGTTGTGGCAAAGGGCATCTACGCGACCAGAGGAGATGGAGATGATGATGATGCTCCTCCCCGCAGGCGCATGCGTGCGTGTGTGGGGAAGGAGGGATCGCCAGGTCTCTTCTTCCCTCTTCTGCCCGGTCAGACAGGTTTGTTATTCATGTGTGTACGTTAAATCTACTGTTGTTCTGGCCAGAACCGAAGGTCAGCTCGAGCGTACGAAACGGTTCGAGTTCCGTTTGCAAATCTGCATTAAAGATGCGCTAGGGTTGCCAGGAGGAAGTTTGCACCGGCCCCCATTCATTAGTCAACAGCTTTATGTCATGAAATGCAAAGAGCGTCCCTTTAGTATCTCTGTAGGACACACGTAAGTGCAGCTGTGTATAGGTCAATGTGGGAGTAGGCGTAGGAGTTGCACGAGAAAAAAGAGCAGTTAACTGTGTGATGTGTCATCCTTACAGCATCCTAGATTTGCATTGGCAAGTAATAGGACTCTGCGTGCAGTTTTTTTTCTTTGTCCTCTTCACAACTATATAACGCAGGGATGATGACCCCAACGTTCCCTTGCACCCAGGAAGCAGGACGCCCCAGCGGGAAATGAAGGAGCTGGCAACCTGTGTTTACTGCAGTGACTGAAGAGCAAATGGAATTTCTACACTGTGGGAGAAAGATGAGCGTACGCACATGCGTAGAACACGGGCGTATCTTGCCCTATTTAGACTGAGATCAAAGTGCGCGTCTGTGTATCAGTTATCCCTGCTGTAATTGCTACGTGGTGATTCTTCCGGCCCGGAGGAATGCGCTGTTGTTGCCATTTTGATGAGCTGAGAAGGAAGATGAAGGAAGAGACGACGCTATCAGTTGTGTGTAAAGTTATCACCAGCGTCGTCTCCACCAAAAGAAACAGGTCCTCTTTGTGCAACGCTTGATTAATTGAGTCGAGCCTTTTCGAGGAATGAACTTGAATTGCCGGGTTTCATTTTAAAAGACATTGTGTTTCCTGCCCTCTCTGAAGCCAGCCAGACTTTGCAAAGTTTCCAGTCTTTCAGAAAACAATTAAGGCTGGAGATCTCTCTATGTGAAATAGATGTTGCCCGAAGATCTTGTGCGCTGCTTCATAAACACGACTTCCGGAAGCTCGTGTGATTTGCCAGAAATTGGTCTCGATGCCTCACAAGACGCATCGGGACCATCACCAAATCATCGGCTCCTCTGCTGGAAGCAAGTGGAGCCAGGCTTAAGTGTGAACTTTGAGGAGACTTCCTCGTCTCTGCTGCCAAAGACCCCGAGTTAAAATGACGAGAACACATACGCACACTTGAGACTTGCCTCTTCTCTTTCTCAACCCACTGCTACTCTTCTATTTGAGGATTTGTGCAGTAGGAAGCGCGACTAAATACGATGACAGCTCCACTTGCGGATAGCAGAAAAAGTAAGATGACGGAGACTTGAACGACTTCGAGTAAATGCACCGAGCGAGAATTGGCTACGGTCTGTGAATGTAATACTAGCTGATGGGCCTACATTAGTAGTAATCTTCGGGAAGACCTCTTCTCAGAGGAGACGAGTAACTCCAGAAAATTACACCAACTTTACGACGCCTATCTCCTCTCTCATGAACGGCCCTAAAACGCTTGAGCCTTTGTTAGATGTTCGTGCATAGCGTGTGCGCTTCCTCGTGGGCAAGAACCAACGCAAGTTGCAATGAGCGCACACCATTGGAGGTGTGTAATTCTGATTAGAGCCCCGTTTAGGCAAAGGGCACTGTTTATGAGCACGCACGAGATTTATAATTGTCCTTATTATGCTATTGAGTCGGGCACTTCAAATTATTTTGCAACATTCACCAAAGGCAATTTTGACCTAACGGCGGGTTGATAAATGCATAGTTTATTTGTGGATTGGGTGTGACGAAACAGACCAAATTCTGAGACCGAGGTCAAAGCGAAAAACTACTCAAGTGATTTACTTGGCCTTCAAGGCAAGCCTCAGTAAATTAGGGCCTATGAGCAGGCGTCATAAAAACAATGCTTATAAAGATTGCAAGAGCGTAAATGGGAGTAGTTACCAGTGGTGAGAAACTAAGGCGAGCGGGGCTAAAAACTGGGCCATATGGCAAACAAGATTGCTTCCATCACGCTTGGCAAGGTCGAATTTTGACAAATGGCGTTCCCGACCCACTTGTGACTTCGTTTGGACAAAGTGGATTGCACACACACCAGATTTCCAATTCCCTGTTGGTGAAACACATTTACTGCCGTCATATCTACTCATGTGTACTAGTACATGTGTCTATTACACTCTTGCTAGAAGAATTTTAGCCGTCATTTCTTCCTTCTCTCTTGTCCCTTTTCACCTGCCTGGTAACGTAGGCCTTGATTTCGTAACCACTGTTTGAACTTTCATTTTCCCTGTATTTTTTCAGCAAATCATCTTCTCGGTTCTCTCTTTTTTTCTTTCTACTTGCGTCCACTGAGCAATGACTGGATTTCGTCCCAAAAACTCTTGGTGCTTGCCCCACTACCCTAATTGATGCGACTTTCTTTCCATTTAACAGGTTAACGTGCATTTATATCACCTGGCCCTAAATGAAGGATATTTGCTCCACTTATCGACTAGTAGCTGTTCTTCAAGAAAGGGATGAATGAGTCTTAGAGGACGAGGAGATAGTCATTCAAGGAGCGTGAAACCCCCGCGTTACATTCAGTGATTTGCATATCTCTTGGGCATTCGTCCATGCCTTCATACTGTCCACAGGCGTCAAAAAAAAGTGTATGTGTTTGCGCGTGTGTGCGCATATGTGAAGGAGAGAGTAATCAGCGTACCTTCCTCCTTCTCTTCGACGTTACGTACGTGTTGCCAGCGTCCTTGGGTGACGCCTTCCCCTAGCTGTGCCGGTGTTCGGTGTAAAGATCAACGCAGGATATTGTGAGCCACATAACACACTGACATGGAGACCGACATGGGGGCCCCAAAGTCGGGTGATTGGAAGTGTGCATGCCGTCAGTCACAGAATACAGGAGCCTAACTAGGGTGCGCCGGTGCTGTAAGCATTGAGAGGAGCAAAGAAAATGAGGCATAAGTGGCAGGTTGCAAAAAATTGATATCTGCATGGCGCGCAGAAACGATGAGATGAAGAAGCAATGTTTGGGCCCGGAGTGGTGGTGATTTTCGTAGAATGATGTCGTCCTTATGTCCCCCAACCAGATGAGAATACGAGTGGCATAATTATGTAAAGAGGTACTCGAACAGGTTGCATATTTTGTGGACAACGCACATTCAACGCCATACAGACACATCCTGGCAACAGGAAGAAGGTGAGTTTCTATTTTGCTTGTATAGAAAGGAAGCTTAGAATTATTTTTTTTTTTTTGGAGGTACAAACGACATCCATGGTCATCGTCCTCGCTCCGGCCGCGCGCATCTGCCGGAAAAATGAAGGAGACGCTTCTCTTGCTCCCCTACCTCGACAGTCTGCCGTGGCTTCCACATACGTACTAGGAGACTTGGAGGGCTTTGGTGAAGTGGTTGGTATGAAACGGGCATGACATGCCTTGGCACACTCACTCCACTCTCGCCGTCGCGGAGTCCGTAGACCGGTCCCAGGACTTTCCTCGCCTCGGGAAGAAAAAACCTGTACCTTCCCCCTCCCCCTTGGTCGAGGCAAAAACACTAGGAGGGCCTCTTTTTTTGGGCCTCATCCCTAGACTGGGGAGATCGTTTGTGTCGCCTTTAAAATCCTGATGTAGCGAGAAGCCTCCCCCTGGTGTGCACCAAGTAGTTTAGATTCCTTAAAGGCTCAGCCCTCTTATGTAAGGTAGCCTGATTTTTAGGCCTCCCGGAAGTGCTCCTTTAGGTCTTTAGAGACCGGACCGACGCCGTTGGCGAGAGAGAGGGAAGAGAGGAGGGGGGAGGAGAAAAAGTTACACGACGCCCTGGAACCAGCGAACGCATTTCCGCTTCTCGCCGCTCCTGCTGACCGTAATGGGAGAAGCATATGAGGAACTAAAATTAAGGTGGAACCCCTTCCCTGACGTGCAGCGAACTCACTTACGAGATGATTGAGTTCTTATGTGGTGACCGCGAATAATGCCTGTGGGATAGAGCAATAATAGGCAGCGAATGAGGCAGCCGCTATGGTGCTGGGGATGGAGCTGTGCATAATGAGGGCGTAAGCATGCAAAGGCTTGGAGCAGATCTGGGCTCCGACGCTCTGTCAGCCACGTGAGACACTTTGTCCTACTCCTTTCCCGGAGTAATCAATCACAAATTGAATTCCTATTTTACACTTTCACGTTTGCAATGTGCGCCGATGCAACTTTCACATAGGTTAGGGTCATCAGACCGGGGTCGGGGATCAAATAGTGGTTGAAAAATCGCTCCCTGAGAAGATCATCGGCGTAATGGTAACATTGGCACATCAATGCGCCAGAAAAAAATACCCTGGCAAATATGCTTGGATCCCGTAAAAGGTGCACTGTATACAAGTACAGGAGAAGAAAGAACCAATTTTCGTCGTGACTCTGATCCAGTAGGTAATTTATACACTTAACAGTTACGAAATCGAATCGAGATCTTCTCTCTTTCCTTCTCACGAGTTGTTTCGAAAGGGGAAAAATGAGGAACAGGTTGTGGCACAAGTTGGGGTTGGAGGGGGAATTTTTGGCAGATCAAACACCTGATGAGGAAAAGAGGTTCTTGCTGAGGTGCCTTGGAAATGGATACAACATTCACACTGCACCATTATATGCAGCTTCAGCCCAGGGATTGTTAACATGTTTGTGGCAGACGTGGTCGAGTATGTCCACCAGAAGTGCACAGAGTGTGCAGGAGGAGTCCTAAGTGTAAAAGAGTGCTTACCTATGAGCATAGCACAAATTTTACAACCGCCAGAGAATAAATTTCTCTTTAAAGGACACTTGCTGCTTACCTGACTAAAGGAACGAGGATGTGGAGGCATTGTTTTTGCACTCCGATGAAGGCAAAACGCGCCAAACAACTCGCAAAATTCGATAATTGGAGTTCTAGCAGGGACAGCCAGTACGTAGCAGTTGCAGATTTCAGCAGAGCTCCTGTTTCTTGCCCCTTAAGGAGTTCAGGGCAAACTGCCCTATTTTCTTTCAATGCTCTCTGAGCTGAAGCTTCTGTTAGCCAAACTATAGCTCCTCCACCCCGACGCTTAAGCCTTCTTAACTCATTGTTATGGCACCATGACCAAGTAAGTATTCTCGAAAATGCCATTGCGCAATTCTTCACCACCATTTCGCACTTTGCTAATCTCGCCAATTTATTCATAATCTCCTATTCCGGGCGTTGGCTAAAGTCATTGGGGAGTAAACGATGCCGTGGTGAAGCCCTGTTTGTACTAACGCAATACGTCGGTACCTGCAGTTCACGCGTCGATACGAACATGCGTGTACACAAGAACGTGCGTCTGCAAACGTACTAATGTATACATGTCCACAGAACGCATTTGGCTGAAAAGGTTTTCCTGCCACTGCTGCGACGGGGGGCAAAAAGTGTGCAGATATCGAAACGGAGAAGGAGCAACATATGATGTTCCCCAGATCTTTCTTTCCTTTGACCAATATGATATGGGCCATGACAGGCAGCAAAAGTTTTCTGCCAAAGATGTGCTTATGTGGATGGTATTCCGTGACTGTGACAACAGTGTTTTCCGGAGTCATCCGCCCTCAAACTGCCCGTCGGACCTGTTCGCAGTCCTGCACGCACGCACGCGCACACCTTTATGCAACTTTCTCGGCCAGTTTCAAATAGCTCGGCAGAAAAAAATGGCTCCAATCGCCCGTCAATTAAAAATACTAAATTGCACTGTAATTATCATGGAGAAGTCTCTCTCTTCCTCTGCACGTTCACAGGAATCTTCTCTTTCACCAATTTTGCAGTGGTTTTTCCACCATGCAATTACACTTGTAGCTTCGTCCGACCGATGCACGTACACTTGTACGTTCCATTGGCCCTTCGAAATCGCCCCACCAAGGCTCGTACTACCATGTACCGTACGTAGGCATTTAACGCGGTGAGTTTAGTTCCTATATTTTTTGCACAAACTGGCTTACCTGAACTGTAGTCGCCAGTCCGCCCCAAGTACGAAATCATCACGGAAGCACCATGAGAGGGATTTTTTTGATCTAGGCGCAACACAATAATTGAAGACCAACGTTTCTGGGCACGCACACACGTACACAAGAGCTGTGGTAGACGTAAAATCGAGGCCTCCCCGGGGCAATGAGATACTATTCACCCCCCTTTTTTTAACCCCTGGATGCCGCCAGGTCAGCAGGTCAAATGGTGATCACATGTTGATGTCTGAGCCTCAGATTGAGCCATGAGGAAGAGATTGTAGCCTGCACTTGGAGTTTTTTTTTGTTCTCAAAGTCACCTAGTGGTTAAGGAGCAGCTGGAGAATTCTTCATCATGTGTACGCACGCGTACGATGCCAGGAGTAGGGAGTTCTTGTGTAGTCCAGTTGACCGCGATTTTGCTGGAGATGTCGAGATCTTCTTGAGCGGCTGCTCACCAGATTTGGCAGTGAGCAAAAAGGTGGAGAAAAGGACACTCAGAAAAATATGAGAGAGGGAGGGGGAAAAAGAAGAAAAGAGGGAGAGAAAAGAGCACCACTTCAGAGTCGTCGGACTCTTTCTCCCCTCTCCTGATTTGCTCAACTGAGACCATTTCTGCATGACTTCTGCCAGGCGCGTGAGCGCAGATGCGCATGCGCGCGCGCGTTCGGACTGACGCGCGTTGAAATCACTCCGTACGCAAGCACAGCAGCTCCTGACGCAAGGAGACGTTCAAATGTGTGTGTGTGTGTGCGTGTGTGTGTACGTACGTACGTACGTACGTACGTACGTACAGAGCAGTACAGAGCAGTACAGAGCAGCAGCGCCAATAGCTGCAGCAGCAGAAGCGCCTTCTTCCTCAGCCTCTGCGGGAGATGCAAAGAGTCTGTTTTTTTTTCTCTCTGGCGCGCCATGAGACAGACCGGGGATCGCCTCTTGCTCCCTCACTTTCCCTTTCCTTGCTCTGCTACTTTACTGCTGCATGCTTTGGTACACATATTGTATACAGGTTAAGGCCTGTCTCGAATCCTCCACTTCAGACGTTAACACTGATATAATGCTTTAAGGGGAGAGACTCCATTTGGGAAATTTAAGAGAGAAAAGCTTCGTCGCGGCGAGATGCATGATTCTTTTGTGGCCTAATTTAATCTACAAGCCAGATGATGAATTACCAACTGAACGTGGGCTGCCTTATGATCGTGCAGACTACTTGGCAGCAGCAGGAAAGGATGGAGGAGACTCTTGAAACGATTGGCTACTTGCTTGTGCTTGGTGGGTAGACTGCTGAGATCTTTCTTGTTTTTCCCCCATCGAAGTGACCTTACTTAAGCAGCATTGGCTGGGCTGCATTGTTTTCACGAGAATCTCTAGCTTTTAGGCAAGGGGGGAATTTGCACAGGAAGATAAAGTCATAGCGTTTCCGAGTTCATGCTGCACGTGGACATGTTTGTCCAAACTGCTCCTCGTCTCGTATGTTGCCGACATCATCCCCCCCTTGGTGATCGACCGCAATTCATGTTCGGCCGGAGGTTCGGCCCAACCGTTCGGTAGGGTAAAGGCCACCACACTGAACATGCCAGGACCAAGAAGCTTTTGTTTTGTGGCCGCAACTTGCAAAGTTTTGAGTGGCACGCATTAAAGTAGTCCATGGGCAGTGTTCTTAAGAAATTCCTTGCTTAAGGGCTCGGTTGTTCGTAATGTCAATATCGAAGTTAATATATCATATACCTGATATACAATTGCAGTTCAGTTCGGAATGTACAGTTCTTACTGGAGGTTCGGTGCCGTTCGGTGAAATGCGTGTACTGTCGATCACTACCATATCTTTTCAAGTTTATGTGTCCACTATGTAGGTTTACCTATCCACATGTGACGGCTCACGCATGCGTACGAGTTCGTGTCTTCAAAGTACGCGTGACGTCATTATTGTCTTGTCTAAACACAAGTCTATCGTTAAATTGATTGCTGCGTTCTTGGAGAGAGGTATGCATTAAAGGGGTGCTTGCCTTAATTGCCCTTATGGTAAAAGTGGCTAGTTTTGGAGCCAAATTCAGTGACCAGCAGTCTTGCCACCAGACTCCCTTGCGTGAGCACGAGGAACAGGCGAGAGTAAAAGTTGCATCACCGCAAGATGACTGAACTATCTTGACGTGCAATACGTAATGATACAGTACGTATGTATAATGCAGAACCGTCCATACATCGTGTGATCGAGGACCTTCAAAACTTAATCCTGGAACCCCTGATCTTGAGGGAGCAGCGATGACGCCTGTTTCAATTCTCGTGTGGGACGACAAAGGATTCATTGCTACGCCTCTTTACTCTGCAAGAAATGACGTCGACGTCGGTGCTGCCAGGCTGTGACTGTGGTCAAGCATGAGCCGCAGCAGCATAAATCAGAGACATGCCTTATACGTGATTTCAGGTCAGTGCAGTTTCACACGCAGTAAGTGAAATTAGTGATGCCATTCATCCTGAAAGGGAGGCACTGCTATGGCCAAAAACACTTGAAACAGAACAGAGAAAAATGTAAAATTATACGGTAGTGTGCGATTACGAATGCATGTGACTCTGAACCGTGTTAACCAATTTTGCCCAACAGTGTCTCCATTTGTTTGCACCTGAGGATTATTTAGAGTGGAAAAAATGTTTCTAGAATTCTAGCAAATAGTTGCCTTCCAGAGGCAGCTTACTCGCTGAGTGAAGTTGAGGCAAAAAGTTGTCAAACTGCAAAATGAAATGACAGCATTTTCGACAGTTACCATTGTTTGTGCTAACTCAACTTTTACTCCCAAGATGGGGGCATTGGTCATGCTTCCAAGGTCATGATGGACTTCTTCAGGGGTAGTTTTGGCACAAAACCCATGAGCTCCAGTGCTGAACACTTCTGGTCAGCATCTTCATTGAACTTCAGTCCACTAGATTTCTTTTTTTTTGCGAGTCCAAGCCAAGTTATCGACAGAACCCTGAGGAAGTGAGGACAGTTGTAGATGAGGTGACTCACGGCATAGGTGTGGACACGCTGGCCAAGAAGGGCTTTTACTGCACAGTTCAGGTGTTCGGACAAGCAGGGGGGGGGGTCATTTTGCACACCTCCTGCGAGACCCTCAGATGAAAAGAGAAATGATAAGATGTGGACTCCAGTTGTGGACAAATAGAGATATTGTTCCGTGAAATTGCTTACCACAATTCAGAGCTACTGGTGTATGTAATCGTTACCCTCATGCAAAAGATCCCGTATTAGGATACGTCTGTCAACGGACTGTGACACTACACAAAGGTGATTTTTCTCAGCAATCGTTGGAGCTGCAGACGCCTGGTTGGTGTAAAAATTACCCCTGGAACCTCAAGATTTTGTTGGTTTTTGCATTTAGAAAATCGGTCCAGTTTTTATATCGAAGATGGGAGAAAAGCAAAAATCATAGAAATTTATGATTAGACAGTATGTCGTATACGTGTGCAAGAGGTTGCAGAAGCTGAAGCTGGAGCCGATGCCCACGGAGCTACTGCTGCTGCTCACAGCACTACTGGCAAGTGAACTCAACTTGGGACCAATGAGACAGAGCAAGCAAGATTTATTCCTTAATTCATCTTCTTTTTTTCCTTTTCTCTTCTGACTGCGGAGAAAGTCATCCTTGTCAAGTGTCAGCAATTCCTCGGACATACTGTGTGCTGGTACATCAAGTGTTTCAAATCATAGGACTTTTGTTGCCTTCATTTCAGGGATGTTTGCCTTTGCGTACCTATCAACAGCTCAAGTTTTGCCTTCTCCCCCAATCACGCACATATGCGAACAATTAGAGCATGAAACGTCACTACTATGGCTTTTTTTTTACGGAGAAGCAGGTATTATTCGAACTCTGGGTCACGGTTATTCCCCATTAAAGTTATGAGCATGAGTGCAATACACATACCCAAAAAGAGGTACCGCATGGCGCATAGCGGAAGCAAACTATCGCGCGCACGGCACGCAACTCACAGTACAGAGCAAAGCAAAGATGCATCGCATGTGCAGCGTCTCACACACGCATCAGCGCGGCACTATACAGGGTGTGCAAGATTTGGCTTCGGCAGAAATTGATGCGTAGCCTCATATGGAGCGACACTGACAGGGTTGAGCAGGAAATTGTGTTTCGTACTTCGAACATTCTGAGTGAAAGTATTCGTGCTTGTGGCAAGAAGTGGAAGAGAGAAACAAGTCAACGATGAAACTGCCGCTATCTATCTAAGGTAAAGGGAGGTTGCAAGACTAGGAGGAGAATGAGCTGCACTCTTATTTTCCGGTAAAATACGCACAGAACAAATGGGATGTTGTTAACCCCAAAATGAAGCAGTTGTCAGTACTGACATTTTAAATCTTCTCAATTTCTTCTTATAAAGTTCAGTTTGATAGTGTCTTGAATGTCGACTTTTCCAGTGTATTTTCTGGGTATAAAAAGAACAGTTTTTCAGCTGCCATCTCAGCTTCCAAAACTGTTCTTAAAACAGTTCTTAACTATCCGTACCTGTTTTTTTTAACTTCATTGCACCGTAAATCTTTATGTGTATGTTGTTTCTGTTCCACTGGATAGATTGTTTTGGCGCAAGCATCGATTAGCACAGCGTGTATGAACGCGAAGCTAATTCTCGCTCACTCTGCAGCAAATGGTGAGGACGGTTCAGCCGAGCAGGATGCGCCACCCGATGCTCGCTAGTGCTGAACGTACTAACATTGCACTGGTAAACGTATCACAACATAAATTGGGCGGCTTGAAAAGCCACCGCTCAAATTGGGCTACCTCAGTCCCTGAATCAATGTGGAATTACGCATACTATACTTTGTAGTCTTTCGGTTTGTCAAAAGATTGATGTGGGTGTCCAAAAGTTCCTCAGACTCTGTCATTTTTCTCCGCGGGGCTATTTGAAGGAAAGGCTGATGCAGAGCCTGAGCATCGGAAAGTACTTCGTAACAGATCCAACAGGAAGTGTGACCATTGATCAGATATCCTACACGGCAAGATCAGAAGGTACTGCCTGCATATAAAAAAAAATCTTGACCTAGTGTTCATACTGCTGTACCTCCAGTACGTCAGAGGTGGCACTAATCCAAAGCAATGCACCAGAGCCAAGAAATCATATTTCACAGTACCTAAAGCCGCTTTGCTACCATCAGATTATAAATGAGTATCTGCAGACAAGTTTACCGGTCAGAGGGTTCCCACGGGAACAGTTATGGCAGACAACACGTGCGTGTGTGTGTACTTCGTGCATAAGTACACTCACTCACAGTGAGTAAGCCGTGTATGTTCTATCTGTGTTCCCGCAGTGCATCTAGCTGCGTCGATTCATTTCTATTTTTCCAACAGACTTGCTTACGGACAGCATGGACATACCTGCAGGTACATACGTACATACAAACACAAACGCGTGTGTTATGTGCACATACTTACGTACGTACGCATGGCACATATTCGTTACACGTACGTATACCTTGCTTCCATCTACTGCGCTCTTCCCGTGCATGACAAACATGAAGTTTTCCATGCGCGACTTGAAGAATAAGCATAGCGTACAGTAGGTAGATAAATAACCGCCATCCACTGTTCCTCCTGGCTTCTAGCGCCGAGGACAAAAGTTGCTTACTTCTCTACAAATGTAGCTCGGTGATCATGCAGGTCCTTGAAAGCTGGAGGAGGGGAAGCATTAGATGAAGTTACGGTTCAATAAATAGGTCCAGGTCAGTCAAATCCAGTCCATCAGTCATCTACAGTCAACCGCTATTGCTTTCAGACAGACAAACAAGCATGACACAATTGATACTGTACTACGCACGTGCGTGTGCCCGGTCCGTACGTACTTTCCACATCCTAGAATTCCTTGTCTGCACTGTGACTCCTCCGGAGGCGGGTTCTTGGCACTCAGGGATCGTTATGATGAACGTATTATGCTTAGGTCTGAAATTTGTTTTTCTCCCCACGACAACGAAGACGCCTCCTCCTTCTACGCCCGCGCTTCCACCACTTCTCTGGGGGATTATGCCAGTGTCCTTGTTTGTGATTTATTTCTCTCATTCCCAAAAAGATGTGAGGCAGCTTTTCTTTCCAGGATACCAACAACAACATCTTACTCGTACGACTAAGATCTGCGCAGACTAAGAAAGGAGGCCAATGCTAACGTTGCATTGAGCGCACATTAATATCATGCATCTACCTCTAGGCCCTAACGATACGATCTTGTTTTTTTGTTTGCTCTGGCGATATCTGCAGACTTGTGTGTTCCTAGCAGCATGAAGCGTATTTGTCCAAGGCAACCCCATCCTCGCACATTAACAACATTTATGCAAGGCCTTTCTTCTCTACGCTCATTAGGTGACCTTAACCGCTGCAGCAAGCAATATCAGCCCAAGAGGCAACACCGTTAAAAAAGGCACACACACGAGCGAATAAGAAGCTTCTTCCTTCTCGTTTGTGAAGGTCAATTGAAAATTCGGAAAATTGTTTACGAGCCATCGGCGTTGGAAGACCCAAGCACGTAATAATGATGATGAAGCTCGTCTGCTGTCCTCCCAAGCTTCGGTCCTCCATCAGTGATGGGCATGGCATGACTAAAGGAGCTTGTCCACTCTCTGCCTACCTACGTATGTAAGACGCACGCGTACGGACAAAGAGGAAATGACAGGAGTCGTGTGATCGCTTTGAAGCCTTAATGATGGTTCACACATATGACCTTGGATTTTACCAGATAACTTTTCTCTCGTCTGCCCAGAGAGGGAGGGGGGAAGAGGCGGCATTTTCTTTTTCACGCTCTCTGCGGGGGGATTCGCCCCGAAAATGCCATTTCCGTTGCCTTCTACGCATAATCGCCAATGCCACAGGGATACACGAGCCACACGTAGTCTAGGAGATGCGAGCGTGACGACGTTTTCTCCCGACTTTTGTTTCGCTCGTCGCCCACACGAGGACGAGAGTAAAAAAAATTCGGGCCATAAAGAGGTCGTTTTCTTCCTCACCCCTTCCCCCCCCCCTTTTCCGCCACTTCTGTAACCCCAAGGTCTCATCTGTTCGACCAAGGAGACAGACCACATTTTGAATCGGTTAACCTCGTTTAACTATGTGAGCACGCTCTTTTGTCCGTACACGCAGACGCCGACCGATGTCGACTTGCTAATCATATGTGTGTACGTACGTGGGTACAGTTCTCGCTCTGCATGGAAGAAAACCGGAGACACAACGTGCGGACCACATTGATCACATAATGGGATCTTCAGCTATCACTACACGGAATGCCTCATTCAAGACCAGCTGGACAATGTTGATCGAGTCCATAGCTTTAGTCGCAAAACTTATCGCACGTGAATGACGTACAGACATACACGCACTTGCTAAAGTTGGCGATTTCAAATGCATCCGTCATAAAGTTCATCTCACATGCCAAGGGAATAGCAAATCTTAACACTGACTAACAATCCTAAGGGGTCAAAGAAGCAGTGAGAGCAAATGCTCCACATGTCTTCCTTCGTCCTCAGCGACCAGTTCAAGATTACTCCGAATGTGTCAAGCGCCTCAAATGGTGTGTCTTCGGTGCTGGCCGGCTCAACCTCCTCCTCTGTCTTCCCCGTCGTGTCCGGCGTCTGGTGTCACCCGCCAGATTGCTGAATGGCTCTCACTAAGGGTATCTTCAGTCTCACTGATTGGTGCCTTCGGATTGGTCAAGAAAGACAAGAGCTTCAGCTGGCGCTCCACAAGCTTTGCCATCACCATGTCAGACTGCTGACCCTTTCTCTGGACATGCACACTGCAATGTTTCTTCCAGCAATCCCAGACCGGATGAAACGTCTGATCATGCAGCTTTTACTCCTCCTTCTTTCTTGGACCTGGGGTCCAAGAAGAGTCATCAATAAGTGATGGGAGGTGGAGATGAAGTGCGGCAAATGGATCGTCAGTCACTCTTTGCCTGAGGAGTCCACTACGAACTGCTTCTCTTTAGTGCTGAACATGACTGACTCTTCGACAAACAAAATTCTTACAAATTTTTGAAATGCAAAATTCATTTCATCATTTATTCCGATTTCCTATCTGTACAGCAGTCTCAGTCAGTTCTCTACAGCGGTACAATGATAGAGAGAAACATTCAACTTTTTACTGACTGCTACCAACTATAACGAACAGGTGCTCTGCAAAAAAGAATTTGCTGACAATGATAAGTTAACATACATTTGTGACAAAACATGATTATGAAAACTCCGAGAAAATATGCTTTCTTTCTTTCATATTTTAAGTGAATGACCCCTCTCTGTCGCCTTGGCTGCATGTTCGGATGAAAAAATCATGAGTGAGAGTACGTACATTGGCTTAAATATTTGAGATCGGTCATTTCTTTCTCCTCTTTGGTCGGCTCCCTCGGGACGCAGCGGATGAGGCGGCTCCGGACGACGAAGATCCTGAGGTCGCTTGCTGCCGGCTGTTAGAGCTCGTCTTTTGACCAGCAGAAACCTGCGATGACGTCCGGTTGCTTCCGTCTGAACTCTTGTCCGACGCAGACGTCGGGGCAGCGGTACCATTGGTGGTTGCTGCACTGGAGGACTTTTTCTTCGGGTTCAGCCCATGTTCCAACAAGTCCGCTAGAAGTCCCTGCTCAGTTAGCATGGCCAGGAACGTCGTGATGAACTCGTCGTAGTTGTGGACGCGACGGCAGTCGTCAATCTTGTGCTTTCTAAGAAAGACAGGGAAACACGTCAGCAAATACTGTCATGAGTACTGTAAGAAAGACAGGGAAACACGTCAGCAAATACTGTCATGAGTACTGTCCTTATCAACGGCATCATTATCATTTGCAATTGCCGCAAGCATACACGTACCTCCTTTTCTCGTTCTCATCTTTGACGACGCCTTCACATTGGACGATCTCCTTCTCGATGTTTCGGAGCAATGAAAGTAAATCTCGGGGAGTGAAACGACGAGGTTCACTCAGCTCACACGTCTGAGGGTCAAATCCTTCAATACTGTTCGTTGTTTCGTTTTCATCATCGCCAGACTTTGGCTTTTCTTCGCTAGTACCATCCTTAGTCAATTCTGTTACTTCGATCACATCTCGTTTCTCCTCTGATTCTTCTTTTTCATTTTCTAGTGTATCTTCTTTACTTTGAGAAACCCGAGAAGGATTTTCTTTAGCGGAATCGTCGTCTTCTTGCGGTTCTTCTGTTGCTGAAGTAGAAGCAGGCGCTGCAGACTCATCTTCATCTTTGACTGCAGGAGATGGCGTCAGCGAGGACTCTGAATCTTCCAATCCTTCCATCAGCGGGGATTTTGCATAGTCATGCGACACAAGCAAGGGATTGTTCTAAAAATGTCAGAAGCATGAGATCGTATGAGAGCAATTCGATGCATAAGAATGCTCGCGGTCAATCTGTATTCTTCACTTATTACTTATACAGTACTTTTAAAGTACGTGGCATTGCACGGGGCTGTTTGGCTCAAGTGAAACTGCTCGAAACAAGATAATGAATTTATGCAACTTTCCGAAGTTCAACTTTATGTTTTATATTTGTGTGCCTTACAGTCCACCTGACCTGATAAAAAAAGATCTCCAAACTGAATATTCTTGCTTTTAACATTTCTCTGCAAAATTATTCCAAAAGCCCCGTAAAACACATTAGTTTCGCGAGCACACTGCAATGAGTGCATTGCATTGAATGAGTGCATTGAATGTATCACGTTTAATGTTGATGATATGCTGAAAAAAGGAGATGTGCACGCTGCATATGTATATAAACTGTACCTGGAATGGGGAACCTGGGTTGCACGTGCTGTCAAACGAACTCGCTCTACTCGATATTCTTTGAATTGCTTTGTTGCTAGGAGGAATAGGTGGAGGCTTCTCTTCGGACGCCTTTAAAAGCGTCTTCTGTTGTCGCTGCCTGTTGTCCAGCATTCGACTGACGTCTTTCTCTAATCTTGCATAATATTCTGAAGAGTTGGCTTCCTCTTCCCTTCCTTCCATAGCCTGTTCTGATCTGCTGGAACTGTCTCCATATTCCTCACGGACCAGTTGTTTGAGAGTGTCCACCACAATGGTCCTAACGGAAAATGTCCTGAACTGATCACGAAGCAAGGTATTCTGGCCATCATAAGCCAAAACGCTCTCTCTCTCGTTACCTGTTCGCTGTGAGCATCCTCAACTTCTTGAGTAATGCCTGCCTGCGATCTGGAACGACCGCCATGAGAGCGAACCTGATGTCATCTGGGGCCACTCTCAACCGATCGGTGATGACGCGACGAAACTTCTCGGTCCAGTCTTCGCCATCAGCTATCGGGCCGTGGTCAATGGGATGTCTGAAGTGAAACGCGAAGTTAGGTTGTAGTATCTTGAGTGTCAATGACCTGAACAAGTTATAAGTTTATACCTTTTCAGACCATCGAGCTCAAAGAGTCTCCCGTTGATAGGCACGTAGCTCACGAAGTGAAAAGTGTCTCCAGCAGTGTACCTGCAGAGTGATAGGTTGTACGAACGTGCTTACTTCTGCTTCATCGTCGCACCAAAGGCAGAGATTCTGCAGTCCTGATAATGGCAGTTCTCGACTTAATCTCGACTTACCTCGCTCCCGGAGTGGCAATTGCTGCCCCAGCAGATGCTCTCTGTTCTCTTCTTCTTCTCCTCTCCATAGGGACGGCGTGAGAGTTGTGCGCCCGGGCCAACTGAGGGCAGTTTCCGATGGCGAGGCCCTTGTTCTCCGGGTCCATGTGGGTCACGTGATCTTTAAGCGCTTGCAGAGTGGGTCCCAGGTCCAGCTCGGGACAGTTCAGCAATATCGAGACTAGGGCATGAGTCGCACAACTGTTGGGCACGATCTGTAACAGAACAAGGAGGTTCAGGAGGCTACAGGAGGACTCTTTTGGGAATTTCGCTCACCTGATGGGCAAAGAAGATGGCGTTCACAGCGGCCTCGTCTTTAACGAAGAGCACCTCCTCCTCTGTCCACTTTCTCCTGGCCCGCCGCTCCTCAATCCACTTGAAGAGGAAGATAAACCCGAGCACTCGGTCCTCCACCAGGCGCGGGCTGCCCAGGTCGTAGATCTCCTCCACCTGCACTCCCCTGACACCCATGTCCTCGAGCAGAAGAGAGAACAAGCCCGGGTCGGACTCCAGTTCCAGCCAGCCCTCAGTCAGATGAGATGCATCCATGGTCGGGGTCCAGTTCTTAGCGACGAAGAGCTTGGGCCCGTCCCAAAACTGTCGCCTGATTTGTTTTTGTTGTTGTCTCTGGCTGGCTTCTGCTCCAGCTTCGGCTGCTTGCCGCTGGCCGGCCGGCTCTCTCTGGCTTCACCCCGGGCAAGAACTTCTGCTCGTCTCCGACGAGCCGACAGGTGAGCATGGCCATTCCAGCCGATCAAGCCTGCCCGTTGGCGCACGTCGGCAAGGGTAACCACTGGAAGGAGTCTGGTGCCAGGTCGTGCCTTTGTTTGCAAACCGCACTCAAAGCTTACCGTTATCAGGCATAAGATGTAAGAAAATAAAGCTCTGTTCAAATAAAGGTTTGTTATCGTAGCGTTACTCCTTGTGTTATTTCAAACGGTCTTAGTCCTTTACGAGGTCGGCTCCACGCACATCTTAGGCATCTCGCAGAATTTGAGCTTAATCTTGTGGTCACTCTTGTCAGCTGTTGGTAGTCGCATCGGCGATTCGGCGTTCCTTGTGGCTCGAAGCGCCGGGACGACGTCCGTTTCGCGACCGACGCGAAATCCGTGTTCATCGGCTGCATCGCGTCCCTGTCTGCTTTCCTAGATGCTTCTCTGATCCACGGCCTCCTGAGCTTCCGCCGCCAACATGTATTTGTACAACCTGACCCTCCAGCGCGCGTCCGGCGTCACGCACTCCGTGCACGGCAACTTCAGCGGCGCCAAGCTACAGGAGATCGTCGTGTCCCGCGGGAAGACGCTGGAGTTGCTCAAGCCAGATCCCAATACGGGCAAGGTGCATACCTTACTGTCCGTTGAGGTGTTCGGTGTGATCAGGGCGCTCATGGCGTTTAGGCTCACCAAAGGAACCAAGGGTAAGCCGAAGGAAATGTACCAGTACGTGCCTTTCCTGCACGTAATGTCCCTCTTATCTCCATTTCACAGACTACATTATTGTCGGCTCCGACTCTGGACGGATCGTCATCCTCGAGTACAACCCGGCCAAAAACTGCTTCGACCGCGTCCATATGGAGACATTTGGCAAGTCCGGTTGCCGCCGAATCGTCCCCGGTCAGTACCTGGCAGTCGACCCTAAGGGTCGCGCCGTCATGATCGGGGCGGTAGAAAAGCAAAAGCTTGTGTACATCCTGAACAGAGACTCCCAGGCCAGGCTTACCATATCTTCTCCACTGGAGGCCCATAAGTCAAGCACGCTCGTGTACCACATCGTAGGCGTAGATGTGGGCTTTGAGAATCCCATGTTCGCTTGTTTGGAGGTCGATTACGAAGAAGCTGATAACGACGTGTCCGGCGAGGTAGCGGCGAAAACACAGCAGACCTTGACTTTCTACGAGCTCGATCTTGGCCTAAATCATGTAGTGAGGAAGTACTCTGAGCCGTTGGAAGAGCACGCCAACCTTCTCATTTCCGTTCCTGGCGGCAATGACGGACCGTCGGGGGTGCTGATTTGCTCTGAGAACTATCTGACGTACAAAAACTTAGGGGACCAGCCCGACATCCGCTGCCCGATCCCTCGGAGGCGCAACGACTTGGACGATCCTGAACGTGGCATGCTGTTCGTATGTTCAGCCACTCACAAGACCAAGTCCATGTTTTTCTTTTTGGCTCAGACAGAGCAAGGCGACATTTTCAAAATCACCCTGGAGACGGACGAGGACATGGTCACCGAGATCAAGCTTAAGTACTTCGACACGACGCCAGTCGCCACAGCAATGAACGTGCTCAAGACCGGCTTCTTGTTTGTGGGGTCAGAGTTCGGAAACCAGTGAGTCCTTGTAGTGGTGCTCAGTGTGACTAAGGCGTAATGTTGCTCTTTTGCCTTTCAGTTATCTGTACCAAATCGCTCATTTAGGTGACGACGATGAGGAACCCGAGTTCAGTTCGGCCATGCCCTTGGAGGAAGGGGACACGTTCTTCTTCGCCCCAAGGCCACTCAGAAATCTTGTTCTGGTAGACGAGCTTGAGTCGCTGTCACCCATCATTGCGTCTCAGATTGCTGATTTAGGTGAGCGCCATTTGTGCCTTAATGGCTAAGAACATTGCTAGGAGGGATAGGACTGTTGACATTCAGTTTCAGTATCCGTGACATAAGTGTAGAGTACACCTGTCAGTTCTTGGACAGGCAAAAGCTAAGTAAAATTGTATTTACACACTTCATTTGGGGATCTTGTATTACAGCGAACGAGGACACGCCTCAGTTGTATGCAGCTTGTGGTCGCGGTCCTCGCTCTTCTTTGCGGGTTCTGCGGCACGGGTTGGAAGTGACCGAGATGGCGGTGTCGGAACTCCCCGGCAACCCCAACGCAGTGTGGACCGTCAAACGGAGAGCGGACGGTAGGCAAACATTTTCTTTCACCTCGATAGAATAGATGGCTGGAATGAATCCAGCCTACAAGACTGAATGACTTAAACTGTAAAATGGGGACTTCATCTAGTACACAGGGTTAAGCAAAAGTCAAGAAGCTTAGGTACAGCCCAAGATTGGGCACCTTTACCAGTTTATTCCACTACACGTTCACCTTAAACGCTATTTTACCCTGTGTTCTAGCTTGAAGCTTTATGCGTACTGTATATTAGCTACCTTCCACATCTTACCTTGATTTCTATTCTGTCAGGTACGTGATACGTACGTCTTCCTTTCGAGAACCTCTATTAATGACTGGTTGCTTGGTTATTCCCCGAACCAACGCCAGTCTTTGCTTCCTTTTCAGGACTGGAAAGATGAAGAAGCACTAACGGTGCCGGGCTGAGCTCAGGTCCTAGAAAGTAAGCAAGCGATGTCTCCAGCCATTGACGAATGGGAAGCTCGGCCGAGAGCTAGAAAAAGTCATCTAATATTTTTCACTTGTGTTGTAGACTCTCACTGAGTGTTTCAACTCTAAAAGCTTGAGCTCGGTCTTTGTGTCACTTAGTGGCGCAAACAGATCAGTCGAGGACTCGAGCTTGGAGAGTTGAAACATTGGAGCATTCTGGCTTCATATTGGACGAGTTTTCTTATTCCATTTCAGATGAATTTGATTCCTACATCATTGTCTCGTTCGTGAACGCTACTTTGGTGTTGAGCATTGGTGAGACAGTCGAGGAGGTCACAGACTCGGGATTTTTGGGCACAACTCCAACCCTCTCATGTTCCGCCCTTGGCGATGACGCCCTCGTTCAGGTGCTGTAGGGACATTTTTAGCATTAAAACTTGCGTCTTACGAACTAAAAATTCTGTATAGGTATATCCCGACGGCATTCGTCACATCCGAGCTGATAAGCGCGTGAATGAGTGGAAGGCGCCAGGCAAGAAGCAAGTCATCAAGTGTGCGGTCAACAGAAGACAAGTGGTCATTGCTCTCTCTGGAGGAGAAATAGTCTACTTCGAAATGGATCCGGTGAGAAAGCCTTCACCACAAGGACTATCTGCTGAATCATGCGAATGATGTTTAAAAACACGTGTTAGACTCCTGAGTGAACGGAGAAGAGAACTTTCAATGCTGATATTTGCATTCAAGAAAACTAACGATTGGCTTAAATGTTCCGAACTAACACTTCGTTTCACCTTCGAAGGCTGGACAGTTGAACGAATACACTGAGCGCAAGGACATGTCCGCTGATGTCGTCTGCATGGCCTTAGCAAATGTGCCTTCCGGAGAGCAAAGGTCCAGATTCCTGGCAGTTGGGCTGGCTGACAACACAGTCCGGATAATTTCGCTGGAACCCAATGTGAGTCTTGATCAAATTATCGCTCTTATATTCTTAGACTGTCCCACACTCATATGCACACCTTTTCTTTTAGGACTGCCTCACGCCCTTGAGCATGCAGGCGCTGCCTGATGCAGCCGAATCCCTGTGCATAGCGGAGATGGGCGGGACTGAAGAGAGGGACGGGGAACCGGGGGTAAAAGGCTCGCTATACCTCAATATCGGTAAGAAATTGCGGTCCTCTATAGATAGATTGATACTCTAAAGGTACGGCATATATCCTGATGGTGACAGTAGAAGGGAAGCAAGTTAGCTATGGGTGCTTTGCCGAGGGACCGGACTTTTGAGGTTGACTTGGTGTGGCATAATTACATGATGACCAATCTTAAGGTTTAAAATCCATGGGTCGGTTTCGGATCAGTTTTCCATTTAAACAGTTGATATGTTCAGAGTTTTGTCATGGCGCCCCGTGTTGCGTTTTAGGTCTGCAAAATGGAGTATTGCTTCGCACTGTTCTGGATCAAGTGACTGGTGACTTGTCTGACACCCGGACGCGCTACATTGGCTCCCGCCCAGTCAAGCTCTTTCGCGTGAGCATGCAAGGTGGAGAAGCCGTCTTGGCTATGTCGTCTCGTACATGGATAACTTACTACCACCAGAATAGGTAAGATTGACCAAGACCCTCCTGACACCTCCTACAATCTTTGCGTTTATAGATTCCACTTGACTCCGCTATCGTACGAAAGCCTCGAGTTCGCTGCCGGATTCTCGTCAGAGCAATGTCCTGAGGGCATCGTAGCCATATCTACAAACACACTTCGAATTCTTGCGTTAGAAAAGTTGGGCGCAGTCTTCAACCAAGTTGCCTATCCATTAGAATTCACGCCCAGGAAATTTGTCGTCAGTCCGGAAAGTGGAAGACTCTTTATAATAGAGACTGATCATAACGCCTACACCGAGGAGACGAAACAAGCGCGGTGAGAATTGAGATAAACATTGTTCAATTACTATCATCATTGACTTACATATGCCGGTACTTACCATGTCGACTTGTCTTCCAGGAAACTACAAATGGCTGAAGAAATGCGAGAGGCTGCTGGTGAGGACGAACAGGAGCTTGCGAACGAGATGGCCGAAGCTTTCCTGGGTGAGGATCTTCCCGAGAACGTTTTCGGAGCTCCAAAGGCTGGAGCAGGAATGTGGGCTTCAGTGCTCAGAGTTCTCGATCCAGCAAAGGGAGAAACGACGCAGCAGGTCAAAGAGACACCTCAGACTTGTCTAATTTCAAATAAAGCACCGATCTTCTTATACCTGTAGATCAACTTCGACCAGAACGAAGCTGCTGTCAGCTTGGCCTTGGTGAAATTTGGGGCCTACCCAGACGCTCTTTATCTATTGGTGGGCGTCGCCAAGGACTACCGACTGTCTCCACGATCCTGCGCAGGTGGCTTCGTTTACACCTACCGCGTCCATCGCGGTGTCCCCGCCCCTGGACAGCCGTCGCTGGAGCTGGTGCACAAGACAACACTGGACGAAGTCCCCTATGCTCTTTGTCCGTTTCAAGGAAAGGTTCTCATGGGTGTGGGAAGGCTGCTCAGGCTCTACGACCTGGGGAAGAAGAAGCTACTTCGGAAGTCTGAGAACAAGGTATGTTTAGTAAAAGGACATGACATAAGTAATCCGAGTCAAGAACAAGTGGTGAACAATCAATTGTGACGTGATAAACTCTTAAAATTGATCGACGTGCTTTGTTCCCTTCCAAGCACATTCCCTACATGGTGGTGGACGTGAAGACGGTGGGCGACCGAATCATTGTCTCGGACGTCCAGGAGAGTGTCCACTTCATCAAGTACAAGCGGTCAGAGAACCAACTCGTAATATTCGCCGACGACACTTGTCCTCGGTGGGTGACCTCCACCTGTGTGCTGGACTACAACACAGTGGCAATAGGAGACAAGTTTGGAAGCATCAGCATCATTCGACTGCCGCACAACGTCAACGACAACGTCGACGATGACCCCACTGGAACTAAGAGTCTTTGGGACCGAGGCCTGCTCAACGGAGCGTCACAGAAGGCAGAGTGTATATCAGTCTTCCACATCGAGGAGACGCCACTCTCGTTGCAGGTAAAGAGTGGAGGAGCTTGTCAGACTCGGTAATCTACACATTACAACTTGTGGCACTAAAGAGTATCTTTTTAACTGCAGAAAGCCAACTTGATCCCTGGAGGAAGCGATTCCTTGGTATACACAACCCTTTCCGGGACTGTGGGTGTGCTGGTGCCGTTCACTTCCCATGAGGATCACGACTTCTTCCAGCACTTGGAGATGCATCTTCGTGGAGAAAACCCGCCTTTGGCAGGCAGGGACCATCTTTCCTTTAGGTCCTACTACTACCCCGTCAAAAACGTCCTCGACGGAGACTTGTGTGAGCAGTTCAACAATCTGGAACCGGTCAAGCAGAAGAGCATTGCCGAAGAACTTGACAGGACGCCAGCAGAAGTTTCCAAGAAACTGGAAGACATCAGAACCAGATATGCATTCTGAGGGGGAGTGCATAATTATGAAGAGTCGCTGGACGTTAAGATTATGACGAAATGTCGATTTCTTCATTTCTTTTGTCTCTCAATCCTCCCTAGTTGTAGCTATTTACAGATAATAAATGTGAGAGTTGGTTGACTTCATGGTGTCCGGAAAAAGTATATTGTTCTGCACTCCCAAAAACGTAGGTCAAGCTCATTACAGAAGCTAAGAAAGCGTGCTCAGTTTCCTGGGCTGGACGTGACTGAAGTGATGACTAGGCTGGGACACTAATATGCAAGGACCGGTTGGCAGGAGTTGAGACTATTCTCCACGAACCTTTGACAAGCCTGCAAAAATAAACCGTTGAGTCTTGGTCGATGTTTTAATCTTGAGATACTTGCCCATCTGTGTATCTGGTCCACGCATTCGTAGAACATTCCAAGAGATGCGTCTTGGACATTAAAGTCCAAATCACTGGCAAAGTGGAATTGTGCTGTTGCTTCTGGCGCTGGGGCGAAATTCCCTTGATTCCAACATTGCTCTAAAGCGGCCGACTCCTCATCGTCACCAAGACCTTGTCCGAAAATGCCGAGGACATTCTCCTTGCTCAAGTACTGATTGCAGGGATCTGCGAACTGCACAAGACAGCAGTACAATAACAATTGACAACTACTGTGAGTAGTGCAGCAGTGTGCGTAGTAAAATACGAGCACGTGTTGAACGTTTACAGAGCATCACTACTGCGCAAATTGAAAGAACTCACCAATCCAAGATAACTAGCAATGCAAGTCGAATGCCCGGGGACGTCCCCGGGATATCCGTCTTGGCTGCAAGTTTCCGCCACCCCGAAGAAGGTCTCCCTGGCGGAGCCCATGGGGCACGAGCAGTACAACTAGAAATAAATGCCCAATACATCAAGAAACAGCAGATTGTGTTTATTGCACAGCAGCGTGCTCATCTGTATCAGCGCGCTTGTGGCTGTCATGATGAGCGACTGTGTCATACGTACTTGGTTGATGTCGACTGAAAGAGTGACAGGATCCATCATGACTTCGGCAGAGACGGATGCCCCAAGGGCAAAGAGAAGAGCGAAGAACCTCATGATGATAACGCTTAAAGCAGTTAGATAGCTCAGTGCGACCGCATCAAAGACTCTCTTGCCTTTTTATGCAAGTCCGTTTTATTTGGTCATGCCACGGATGCACAGTTAGGACAAATTTTTGCAGACAATATGTCATCGTCAAAAAAGGAGTTCAGATGATATTTTATATTATGTGTTTGACTTTCCACGTGGTATTGACACTCTGTCAATCCATGCATATTTACACCTTGCAGTTAATTACATATAGACATTGTACTGTTTCTTCGACGCGTATTGTCGTTCTCTTGGTAAATACGTCGTTGCTGTGCTGTACATATACAGATGGTGTACGCGTCCGGTGTGAGTCAAAACATGTCCAGTGCTCTCTTTTCTGTCGACACCTTTACCTTTCAGTCTTCCTGTCATCTCTTTTATCCTCTCCATGTCAATCTTTCCTAGCCCTTCCTCATGGTTCTGAACACTCCCCTCTGTTGCCTTCCCGTATGTCATGTTATGAAGAGTCATGTTTAAAGGTACTCACAACAGTTGAAAGCTGGTATGACAAAAGATATAACGAGGCACCTGGATTTTTGGCACACCTTTTTTGCCCAAATATAACCAAAGGAGTCGAAGTCTTTGTTGAGGAGTTACTTTTTGGGTTTTTTCATCTCCCTTTCCAGTGAAGCATGGTCATTTGAAACAGGACAACTGATGCCATGAGCAGAGTGCTGATGTCTTACCCGAAACCTTTTGTTCAATGACGATTTGGAGGATCCTCCATGAGACCTGTTGGAGGCACGCTCAGGAGCATTGACAGAAAGATTCTTGTTGACGATCTTGTCCAACTGGACATGACTGCAGTTTTGCAAAGTCTTACACCATATGCCTTGAAGACTTCCCATGGGGTTGGCTGCCATCGCCTCGCTCTTATCGCATTTCACATGCAATAAGTATCTCATTGTTTTACCCAAGAAGCGCTCAGAGACGTAAAGAGCATGCGCAAAAGATGGAAACGCACTTATGTCAGTATGGATGATTTTTGTCTTCTTGTCATGACTGTATGAGCAACATTATTGCTTTTTTGAGTCAATAACCTGCAATATTGAATTTGTTAATAACTCCCTTAATAATAGTCATTTGTCTAAGCCACACACATATCTTTGTTCAGCCCTTCAAGAACTACAACCTTTGGTTCAGAAAATTTTGCTCAGGTCTGAGATCCCCATAAATATCATTTGTTTGTTGGCGGGGTCTCTCGAAGGGAATGGGAGTCCCACCAAGAGAAAGGAGTAACTCTGGGTTGAGTCTTTTCCTCCCATAAATATCATATTAATTATATATTTCATTATGTTATAAAACTTTTCAAATGTTACTGATATTAAAAGGTGAACCCCAAGAACTTCATGATTTTAAAAATGAGTGCACTTTTGTATAATAAACATCTCTGTGCAATAGGCCGGGAAGGCTGTACCACCCCCCCTAACAAAGGGGCATTTGGGGTGGGGGGCTGTGTTCACTTCTGAACGCACTGCACCGATCTTTCAAAAAGTCCGGTCTGTAACAATGATATTTCCTGGCTTACCAAACATGCAGTGAAACTTCGTTTCTATTGGACCTAAAATGCTTAATTGTTTAAATTAACTGCTTCAGTGCTCGCAATATCCTTTGCTTTGAGCATTTTCTGCCCCTCATCCTCCGTGGGGTGACCACAGGACAAAAGTAACTCTTGCTTTCTTCTCTGGGACTCCTGTTTTGCCGCTGCATAGCGTGATTCAGAAAATATTTTAATGCACAAAAACCTAAAATGGTTCAAACATTCACCTAAAATCCGAGCTCTACTCACAGTTAGTGTCAAGCACTCCATAAGCTGGTTCTTGACAAATAAACGTTGTTATTTTCATAGACGATTAGGATCATGGAGAAAGAAATCGCTGTTTTGCTCCTCTTGTAATAGAACAAACAAGTATGACTAATAACGATACGCGCAACATAATTAATTTATAAACAACTTGGTCAAAAGGCTGGCACACAAAATTGAGACAAAAACCAAGGGTAAAAATGTCCTTTCGATCAGCCACTTGCTTCCCCTTCCCCTGACCTCAAGGATATTGCGCATTTTTACCCGAGGTATTTTGTCCAAACTTTGTCCACCAGCCTTAAGAGGAAGCTGTTCAGAAATGAGTAAGTTGTGCCATATCATTGAATATTTAGTGAACCACTAAGGGTTTTTGGAGTGAACTTCATGAAGTGAAAAAAGGTAGATAGACCCATTTCTCATAGGATGTGCTGGTTCTGAATTTTGCTTTGAAGGTGCTTGCTCGTTGCGGTCTGTCAGTCAGTTGCATCTTCCCATCATCATCAGCTAAAGAATACAATTATCCATGTAAAAGACTCTGCTATATGGATTGTTTCATGCTGTTAAATTATAAAAAATTAAAACCCCGCCGTCTTCTCTGCACAATTTCACTCCAAGCAACCCTTGGAGTTTCACTGAAGTAGCAATTTCGAGTATTAACAGCGTTGAGAATTTTACTCTTTCAAGAAATATGCTGCGTATGTCAAGGGATGTTGATGAGGTCTCCGGCACATCTTGACTACGTACCGGGCGTGCAAGTCGTTTCAGCGAATCTTTAAAAGGTCCTATATTTTAGTCTTAAGTTGGAGAGAATTCGTGAGGTTTTTTTTCCAACCATTGAGATGAGCATCAGCGCCATTTTGTCTTGTTCAAAAAGTTGTCGTTTGTCTGACATTGTTTGGCCACCATGGAGCAAGTTCACGCAAGCAACCTCCTGCTTGCGTGCTTACCCCCCAGCTTTTTTCCTCGGGATCTCGACTTTGACAAACAAAAACAACAACTTTGATCAACACCATCAGCACTGGCACAATGAAGAAGTTCTTGGCTGTGGTGTTCAGTTTTAAGATTTCTCTGCTCCTCAACATGGTTAATGTTGAAGAGGATAACTTTGGAAGTGTAATGACCTAATTTCATATATACAACATCTAGACAAAATTACCCAAAACTTTTTTGATGTCATTTTGAAATAACAGGAAATATTTTGCTATTCTTGATGAAGTTGCACCGGCGTACTTTTCTTAAAGGACTTGTACCCTGTAGTATCTTCCATCACTTTTGTTGGAATATCACAACTTAAAAGTTTCTGGTTCTGACAAGAGCTGGAGATTTGCATCCATTATTAACATCTTTCGAATCTCTTAAAAGTGGAACTGCTTGACATGGCAGAGTAGAGTAACCTTCCCATCGGTTACTTACTTTATCACGAGATTTATTCGTACTGACTTTTGTAGAATAAATTTAGCAACTTTTTCCATAATAAACTTGCTTATGAAGGGTGCGTAACGTTAGAGTCACATCATAAACTTACAAGCGTCGTAAATATTTTTTTGGACCATGACTATGCACATGCATTCAACGGGACGGTGCGTACAAATATGTCCCTCCGGACATTGGTGTAACTAACGTAACGAGTTACAAGTGCCGGTGTTGTTTGTTTGTTTGTTGAAGGGGTGTATCATGGCACAGCAATTGAGGGTACCCTGTACAAGGTCCCACTGGACCATGTGACATTGCCGTTCACAAGCACCCATTTCCAGCTTAGTCTGTCCTTCCTTCCATAGCCCTGGCAATGCGACTCACTTGTGTGAGTCTGACAAGGAAGTGCCGGTGTTATTATAACTCATTATTTTTCTGGAAATTCTCCTGCAATGTAGTTACTATTGAGTATCCCGGTAGCGTAAGAAAGTTTGCGTGGAACGACAAATTGCGTGAAATGACGGTTTTTACTGTGCAAAGTTTTCGTTCAAATGGATTGGACTCAGGATGAATGGTGCAACTTTTGAGATGGAACTTATCCAAATTGTAGGTAGATGTAAGGCTCTGTTCTGAAAGCATGAATGAAGAACGCAATGCAAATTTCAGTAATTGCATCTGCGCAACCTGCGACGACGGCTTCTAGGGAAAGTCCTGGTGCCACTACTTCGAGTACATCTTGTTCACCTTGTCCGGGTCAGTATTCTTGATGTGTCTGTCAATCGCGTCAGTGGCCCATCTGGCCAGCTGAAAGAGGGACACCCCGAGCAGCAAGCCGACGTAGCCACCCACTTCAGCCATCATCGTGACAAAGATATACAAGCGCGTTTCCTTGCTTAGTCGAACCCTTGGAGCCACGTACACGTACACGGTGGCCGAGTCACCGCCCGTGTTTCCCGTGTCGAAGTTCTTGCCGCTCACCATGACGAGGAGGTATTGACAGCTGGACAGGCAATCGCTCCGCTGATTCGTAGCGCGGTTTAACCAGGCAGAGAGAGCTAAGCTGGCTGAAGAGGAATCCGAGCATACCTAATTGACACCGTCCATTTGAAAAAATATGCATATACATGTTAAACACAACGGGTCTCGCTCACGGTGACGTTGTCGTCCTTACGAGAAGGCATCCACGGCGCCACGCAGCCCGCGGCCTCCATCATGTGGCGGTGCAGGGTCGAATACATGCAGTCGTCGTAGTCGCGGTTTTCTTCGCAGTTGCCCCTCTTTTGGGTGCCGTCATCAACTGATCGGGAATCGTGACGGGGAAGCATCGTTATATCTTCCAGGGTCAACTGCATCTGAGGATTCTGTCCTTGCTTCACTTTGTATCCCATGCGCCCATTTAGCTCGAGGAAGGCGCCCGGTCGGTGAAAATAGAGCTTGGCTGGCTCGATGCTGAACAACATTGTATTTCGTTCACTAGGCTTAAGACTTTCTCTTGCTGTTTTACTCACATATTAAGCTTCATGTAATATATGCCTCTCCTCCTAAGATCACTGTGGGGCAGTAACGAATAGCACCTGCCAAATGACCGATGAGTCTTCTCCACAAACATATCCTCAGGTATGCTCACGCTAGTGTTCCAGTGGGAGGAGTAGGTACTATGATTCCCGCTATGTTTGGCCCGGAAAGTTCTTATATAGACAGATCTGTGTAGATGCATTCAAGGATCAAAGGTTGTCGACTACATCTGCATGGTGTAGACGAGTCGCTACAGCATTGTATCGTGGGTACAGCGTTATTCAACTGAGCCGTGAGGGTTACGAGCTCAATTCCTTCACTTTTTATGTTTATTATGAGTTCCAAATAGCTTTGAGTGAGTTCATCAACTTGGTAAGTGCGGCAGATTCAAAAACACCGGTCATCCAATCAAATTTGTTTCAAATTCATGCGAGTTTTTGCAATCCAAATGAATTTTAGCGCTCTTATAGGAGTGTCTCGTACTTGGCACTGGCTGCTATTCATCGCTAAAATAAACGTCCTCACCGCTCCTCACATTAGCGATGGATATTAGGATTGCCACGAGGCAAATGAAATACGAGCTGGAGAGGTCTATGCATTCAGCGCTCAGCTCTGCGTACCTCGCGCACAGCACTCTGTGCTGAAGAGATGCAGCAGTGCAGGAGAGCCAAACTTTTTCATACTCTTACCTCTTACCCAAGGTAACTTGTTATCTTGTCACCTGGGACAAGAAGACCACCTGCAAGAATCGCCGACAATGACAAACTCATCGATGCATGTATGGGACAATTAAAACTTTAGAGAACGTATAAAGTATAACCTTTATGCGTTCTTCCCCTCACAATTCCATTGAAGAACCCTGCAGTACCGAACACGCCAAAAAACAGAGTCGGGCACAACTCAAAGGACATAACTCGTACTGCAAAAAATTTGTGGACTTTCCAAAGCAAAAAAAATCTTAAGCAAACTGCTCTGACTGTATGGTCATGGGAGCAACTTGCTATTATGAGGCTACTGGAAAAGGTTTTGAAGTGACTTCGAGCAATGTCCTGATTACAAGTCATTGGCTGAAGACAATAAGTCAGCCACAGATGCTTAAAGACAATTTAAGAAATGCTGTGGTGCTACAGTAGACTCTCGATCTATAGTGTCTGTAAATATGAACCTCTAGATATACAGTGCTTGATCAATGCTTAAAAAATCAGGCTGTAAACACCGACTACAACCAGTTAAGTATTCATTAAGGGGGTGACCTGACATGCATGCAATCAATGTACTATAGGTGAGACAAATGGAGAGGACTTTGCAGTCGAATCTGAATTTGCACATTCGCAGAAATGAACCCAGAGCACTTTTCTGCATCTTCTTGCTGATCACAGCTTTGCAGTCCGAAAGGCGTCAAGTGAGCGAGAGGAATAAAACAGTATTTTCATGCTTCTCAACTTCAAAAACCTCAAAATTTTGATGGGGACTTCCCATGACCCAAGTTAGTTGGGTGTGGCCTGTAAAATATGAGTAAAAAAGAAAGGTTAAAATGGTTGAAAAATTGCACTTCACATACATGACTTTTTTATTATATATAATTTATTTATATTATATTAATTGATTGATTGATTGATGTTATTATATTATATATATCACCGTTTCGGGGGCGGGGGTGGGGGTGGTCAGAAAGTGGATGTTGCATTAAGAACCGTTTCTCATGCATTTCACTTTTTTCAAGCATTTCACTTTACTTTCCAGTTAAGTGTGGTTTGGTCAGGTCAGGTTAGTTTTTTCCATGCTACGTTTGGCTAGGTAAGGAAAGGTCTGATTAGACTGGGTCAGATCTTTTCATGTTAGGCTAGATAAAAAAAAGCTCCATTGAAGGGGCAAGAAAAATGGTGTCAGAAAGAGAACTGAAAGGAAGCCTACTAAACAAAGTTTGTGAGGGTGGAAAAAGTGAGATTCAGTGGTTTTCACTCAAAACTAGCATATTGAGTGAAAAGTAACTTTTAAGTTTTTTCCACTGAAGAAGCAGCTTTCCACTCATAAAACTCTTTCAATAAAGGGATGAGATTTCCTAAAATACACTGAATTTTCTCTCGACAAGGTCGACGCCAGCGAGAAAAAGTCTCACTCCAAAAGGAAACCTTGACATCATAGGTGCCCTGAAATTTTGAGCATGCCCCCCTCCTCCCCCCCCCCCCCAAAAAAAAAAGATGTTACGATAACCAATATGAGGTTTGACAATAATCAATATTCGTTATTACATAAAGTTGCCGTTCGTTGTGTCCCAGGAATTTTGGGTACAATAACCGATATGTGAATTAACCGATATCTACTTTAATGTATGTTTTCACTACTACAGAATCTCTACAGCTGCCCGGACAGTTTTACTGTCACCTGAAGTAATTAAAAGTAGGCATGCGACTCAATCTCACTTTCTGAAGCCTCTGCAACTTCGGAAAAGCTCTCGATACGGAACACATTTCCGCGCTGACCAGAGTCGGGTTTCTTGAACATATAAGCACCGCAACGTTGCCAACTAAGCAGTCGCAACTACGAAACATTCAGGGAACCCAACAACATATTGTCAGAAGATCACAACCCCATGATCATGCCATAGACATCAACTTTGCCTTCTTTCAGAATTCCACCTCAGTTTATATGGTCATATTTTTATGGGTTCCTTTAACAATATTTAGTGGCAACTGTTCAGTTGACAACTTTGTGGTGACCATATATTCAAGAAACCCGCCTCAGAGGGTTTACCATATAGAGAGTCTACTGTAACATTATTAAGTTTTTGCGCTAAATCGCATACATTCCTAGCGTGCGTGCCAGACTCGTTTTTCTTGACTTTCATGTCAAAATCATGCATGCACACAGCCTGAGCATGCGCCAAAGAAAGCATTGTACTATAAAGGTAACGGGGATAATCAGGCTCGAATGTATTGCTGACACCACGAGTTTCGCACTTTTTCAACAACAATTCCTGAAATTGTAGGAAGCGACGATCGCAATCCTTGCACTGTTGTTTCACAGTGTTCTCTCAAAAGATGCTGTATGTGCAAGTGTACGTAAAAAAATACGCAGGAAAAACAGTGCAGTGGTTACAAAAACGTAACTGTCTCTATACCATATTTACGCAGACCCTTTTTACACCGTCGGAAAGCTCGAGGCCTTAGTAGTTTAAGTTATTTGACGCACGTTTTCCCGTTTCTGTCCCCGTTTTTTATGCTCTGTCGGGGGGGAAAAATGTAGTACTTTTTGTCCCTCTGCACTGCACAAGGGATGGAAACAGGAAAACTGTGCGTCAAATTACAAATTCACGACGCTGAGGTAGCCTTTTTGCCCTTGTTTGGGAGCTTTGTCATCCCTCGGGCCGTTGCTGTCTCTCGGGCCAACGCCTCCGCGGACTGCAATTGGCCCTCGGGGTGGCAAAGATCCGAGACAGAAAGCGCAAATTTTCTCGCCGCAGATGCACAGTTATGCCTTACATTTGGGCGAAATTGCGCATTCGAGGCGACTTGAGCACTAACCCTTACTTCGCACCCTAGCGATGTGACGAACGCTTTCGAGTCCGACCGTATGCATCCCGTATGAACGAAGAGCATACGCTGCATCGGTCGTGCAGTCCTTACCTCACAACTTGTGGAAGGTCCCAGGTGGCCAATTCAAAGAGCTGTTCTGGAGACACGTCACTCTGGTTGCTGTACCAGACCGGGTATTTTTTGTTCTGGTTGTACTCGGCCTTGCTGAGAATGCCATTATCCTAAGCATGGAATTAACAGTGCGCGACACCATCGAGGGGCAAAGTTGCTGTTATTTTTCAAATGCCACAATTTTACGAGTGATAGCACCAGAATATGATGTAACTTTTAGTCTTCTAGGAACTAATTTCCAGGTTGTCTGTACTCACTAGTAAAAATACCGGGTACGCCGATTGATCCACAACAAAACACACATTCAACATGTTGCGAGTGCTATTGCCTAAATGCCACGGCACAGCATATCCAAACTTTCTGAGCAAGTAAAGGGATGTCCCATGCTGATGGCGTCTCGAAGATGTTGCCTCCATATTGAGGATGGCCTCGACATGACGCCTGAAGGTGGTGCATGCAGAGCGGATGTAGTTCGCAGTCATGCTGGTCCTGGCCGTGATGACGGAGGAACACAGGGTCTCCATGTTTGGATGGGGGGTTGGCTAAGGGAGTCTTCTCCACATGCACCCAGACACTGAAATCCAGGGGATTCAGGTTGGGGGAGGACAGTGGCCAGTATTACTCTTTTGACCAAACTCGCTTTGATCCCAGTTGCCTCTGCAGATATTTCTGCCCTGCATTGCTCTCGTGGACAGGAGCACCATCCTGCATCCAGATGTATCCATCCTCGCCATTGATACCATTCAGAGCTGGGAGGACCTGGTAGATGAGATGCTTCTTGTACTTGATGGTGTCCATGGAACCCTCAAAGAAATATGGTGGGGAAGCTGTTCCATCATCACTAATGACACCCACCATGGAGGGTTGCTGGGTGTTTGCTCCCATGTACTTCAAGTAAGATGCAGCATCCTTGAAGGAGGCTGCCAGGTACCTGCTATTGTGCCTGCTGATGTGCGGTCCATAATGAAGTCCTTCTTATCACTAAAGATGAGCACTCTGCCCTGAAGTCTGTCCTTTAGAAAGTTCAACACTCTTTGGGTTCATTCTCAACAGTGTTCGCACTTTCTTGGCATCAAGAGCTGGACACAGCACTTCTGTTGGCCCTTGAGGACAAAGTCGCTCTTTGCTAAGGCCTGAATGGTCATCTCAGCCATGCCACGCCGTGGTCCCTGGTCAGCTTCCTCCCTGACACAGAGGGATTGGCTTTAATTGCATCCTGCACCTCCCTGATCTTGTCCTCTGTCCTGGCTGTCTGGGTCTGTCTGCCTCTGCGGCACTTCTTCACGCCTCCTGTGCCCTTGTGCAACGTTATGGTCCTTGACACTTTTGACCTGGCCACACAGAAGGACTTGGCCACATCTTCAGGCTTCTCACCAGCTTTGATCCACTCGATGATTTTTGCATGCACTTCCGACATGCTGTCTTAGTCGCCGATTGAGTCATCAAATTGACTTGAAGTGAACAAAAGATACTTTGGACAGATCATTTTAACCTGTCACCAAGCCTCCTGGCGGTAACTATAAATATAAGGACACTAGAATACTTTAAAAAGTTGTTGTGGACTAGTGGGCGCACCCAGTACTCAAGCAATGACATATTCAGCACTATAGAGTTGATGTGGGCAATTGTTAAGGGTGAGGTGGGTTGGCCATCAGTGCACAGACAGAACAAGCCTGCGTTTTGTTTACACTCATCTGCGATCCATTACAGTCAAGGTTGCATCAAAAAAAGCCAAGACACATTTGAGAACTTTGCACGAATACAGGGGGGTTCTTCTAAGACGAGACACTCAGCGCAAAAAAGTTAAGGGCTAAAAAATAACTGAAATAGCGAATAATTTGGGCATTTTTTGGACTGTATTGTGGGCC